>OBWP01000068.1_pt1 | contig 74819 bp, 65 predicted proteins | sample 1476501 | NCBI WGS metagenome assembly OBWP01 (sample SAMEA2580123, study PRJEB22360) | human gut metagenome | biome: human gut; feature: human-associated habitat; material: faeces | place: Denmark | collected 2008/2010 | reverse complement strand
CGGAATGTGAGCGCTGGCGGGGGGAGGGGGGGGGCCGCCGTGGCGGTCTCCGGCACCGGCACCGTCTACGGCGTCCAGACCGGCACCGCCAAGGTGAACGTGAAGGTCGGCAACCAAACCGCCACCATCACCATCACCATCAAGTAAACGGCAACCGCCGATATCCATAAAACATTTGAGCCTTGGAATTCAATATCACTCCAAGGCTCAAATCATATTCAAACGCTTCTATACGCATGAAAATACACACATCAAAATCAGCGGATTTAGCATAATCAGCTCAAAGCGTCGTGCAGATATCGCTTTGAGCGGCTGCGCATGATATCCAGTGCAATATCGGCATTGCAGAAATCGATGGTTTGTGAGGTATCAGTACAATCAACTTCGGAAAAATCAGTGATGATTCTGTCGGCGAATTGCACTTCCTGCAGGATTTGACCGCGTCTGGTGCCGAGTTCATGCTCTTTGGCACCTTCCGTATACACCCAGAACGGTTTATGGAAGTTGATGGAGAACAGCGTGCCATGATAGGAGTCCGTAACTACACCCTCCGCATATTTCACCAGCGAGAGGAATTCTTCCGGCCCTGCCTCGAGCACATTGACAAGCTCATCGCATTTCGGCACATTGCCCGCCTGCGGCGTCAGCACTGCGACAGGCAGGCCGACTCGACGAGACAGTTCACGCAGTTGCCTGAATACGCCGACAGCACGCTTGGGACGCAGCAGCGAATAAAACAGCAGATACTGTTCGGGCACGTGTTGCGACTTACGCAACGGTATGCGTTCCTCCCATTCGCCCGCGTTGAGCAACAGCGTCGGATCGCATACGTGTTCCACATATTTGCCGCTTACCTGCCGCAGTTTGCCGCATGCGGAACGTTCCCTCGCCGAAAGCGCGCTGAATTCCACCAACGCCGGTCCGATGCGCCGCAGCTCATCGTCGGTCATGGTGGCCGGCGACGAAGCATACGAGATTTTCCTGCAGTTCGCCCATTTCAGCAGGTACGGGTCCATGTACTTCCAGTCGACGCGTTCCAGCTCGTTGGAATGCTTGTTGATGATCTGGTCGCTGCCGCTCACGGCCACGTCGAATGCGTCAGCCAGCGAATTCAGCTCTTCCGGCTCCTGATAGCGTCGTTGGCCCACATGTATGTTCGTGCTGATGAACCGCTCGAAATTGCGCATGCGCTTCTTGCGCAGTCCCGCAACCGGCAGCATGGTTAAATCCGCGAGGGACGATTTGAGGCCCAGCCCACGCCAATATAAGCGTTCATAGTAGCGTTCGCCCTCAAGCGGCCGGTAGTCGATGACGGTAACGTCATGCCCCATGTCCGTGATGGTTGATTGCGTGGCATACGCCTGCAATACCGAACCATAATTATAGGCAGCATGATACGTGATTAGACCGATAATATTATGCTTCTCGTCCATATTTCCTCGTCGTTCAAGTAGTTATTTCTTTGTTTTCTCGCTATTGCAGAAGCACTCCGCTTTCTCATTGTTTTCCACTGAATTGCTTATGACGCACCCATGCGATCGCAGCGCTCACGTAATACCATCGATATTTCATCGAAAGCAACGCGATTTGTCGGGTCACAGGAAAACGACCTCCCCGATATCGATCAAGCGGCTGCCGAAAAACCGGCATGTTCACTACTTTTCCATAGTGATTCTTTCGTTCATGACGGTTCCATGGCGCTTCGGGATTGAACAGATCATTGATCATAATGATCGTCAGATGAAATAATGTGTAATCATCGAGCGTTCCATCAGATATTTCCCGAAATTGACGAATGGTATCGCGCATTGTTTCGATCGCAGATATTGTTCGCCGCACATAATCGTTGGAGAACGACCGCACCACCGAATCCGCATTGCGGCGGTATTCGTACACCATTTCATCCACATAGCCGATTCGATTCGCCGCCGCGACCGCACGGAACGCATATTCGGCGTCCTCTCCCAAACTCAAGGTTTCGTTGAATCCGTCGATCCCTTTGATCAGCGGCATGCTGTACAGCTTGCCCCAAACAAGCGCGATACCTCGCTGCGGTCGGAGCATATCCTCGCATAGGTCAAGACGCCTGCGTCCCTCGAACACCATGTCAGTTTCAGCATAATGGTGTTCTTCCACACTTGGAGACCCCTCGCCTTTGCCGCCCATAATGACGGCACCAGCGGCGTCGGGAACACCGTTCGCATCGGCATCAGCACCTGCAAGCACGTTGCGGTACGCCCCCATCACCACATCGCAGCGGTATCGCACCGCAAACGCAAGCATGCCGTCGACGGCATGCTTGGCGAGCGCATCATCCGCATCGAGGAACATCGCCCACTGCCCCGTGGCCGCGCGCAATCCCGCGTTGCGAGCCGCGGAGACTCCGGCATGAGCGATCGTTTCCGTACGAATGCTGACCAATGGCGAATTCCAATTCGAGATCGGTGCCGTTTCGAATGCCGGCTTACCATCGAATACAATCACCGCTTCGATACGGAAGCCACTGCCCTGCTGCCGTTGCAGACTGTTCACGCAATCATGCAACGTTTGCAACGTGGCACGGTAGACGGGAATGATCACACTGATGGTATGGCTCATCGTCAGTTCAGCTCCCGTGTGATCACCGAAGCATCATACCGGAACGATACCGGCGATTCGATGCTTTCCGGGAAGTTGCCGATCGCCACGAACGCAATCAGCGTTTCGTAGTCGGGCACGCCCAACAGCTTGCGGATCTCATGCTCCTGCTTCTCACGCATCATGGTGTTGAGAGGGCAGGCGGCCAGCGACTCGCATTCCAATGCGGTCAGGAACGCCATGGCGAACAGGCCTCCGTCGATATACGGCTCGTTGCGTTCCTCAACGCTTACGAAACTGCGCACGTCCACGCTGATCAACGCCAGCACCGGAGGCGCATCGTACCCACGCCACCCGCCCTGCAACGCCAATGCCTGTTCGATGAATTTCGGATTGCTGATCAGCAGCACGCGATATGCCTGCCTATTGCATACCGATGGCGTTTTCATCGACATGCTTACGGCCTTACGCACCGTTCCCATATCAACAGGGGTTTCGGCATACTCGCGTACGCTGGAACGCCCTGCGAACAATGCTGCATAGTCGAGCGATGCGTTGTCGCGTTTGTCTGCGGCACGCACGGTTTTCACGCCCGCATTGCCCGCAACGTCGGCTTTTTCGGCTTGTTCGACGCTTTCGATATCCACCGAGGCCACTTCGTCGGCAAACCATACGCCCACAAACTCAGGAATCGGCTTCTCCAACGCCCGATGCTTGCGCACGTATGCACGAACCACCTGCCGTGCCGCGATATACGTCACATCGTCAACCGGATAGTCGCGTTCCCGCCATTCATCCATCACGGAACGCAACTCCCCGAACGCGGATCTGCCGAATCCCGCACGGAACCGTCTATGCGACAATCCTTTTTCAATACGATGAATGTAATACACCATAGTGCCGCGCAATTGCTCGGATTGCCCCACATTCCATTGCCCAGCACAGAATCTCAGGAACCGTTTGCGCTGCCCCGCATAGTACGAAGCCAATGTCATGTTCGCTTTGCATCCTTGCAATACGCGCCAGACGCGATGCGGAACGATGGTTTTGATTCGCTGCTTCACGCCCATGATTTCACCTTTCCTTGTTTTCTCGACGCAACGACGGCAATACCGCCTGCACCTTGGCCATGACTTCCCTTGTAAACCAGCCTTCACGCAGCTTCTGCCCCAATTGCGAAGCCCGTCGTACCATTCGCGCATACTCGCTTTGCGTCATGCCGTATTCCACGGCCATGGCCTCTTGCAACGATTCGACGGCAACGCCCACTCCCTGTTCGACTACGAATGGTGCGAGCGCCGCCTTGTTCCATATGATCACCGGCTTGTCGGCTGCAAGATACAGCGACAGCTTATGCGGATTGTTGACGGTCAGATATTTGCCGTAATAGCCGCCGCAGGTGTCGAGACTGTCGCCGTCCCAGATCAGACCAAATCGTCCTTCCAGTTTGTCTGGCAGTTCATCGGGTGCGACGATTCCGCGGTACCACGCCGTTTTGCCGTTCCGCCGGTCATATTTCGGCCCGTACAGATTGATGTCGGCTTTGGGGAATCGCTCGGCCAGCCGATACACGTATTCGGCTTTGCCATGGCTGAGATTTCCCGCGATATCGATGCCGTGACGCTGTTCCACGGGCACAGGATTCGCTTGCGGCAGCAGGTAATCAAAAATGCCGATCTCCACGATCGGCACGGTCGCGCCGTACTTGCGCAACACTTCGCTCATGCGCGGATTGTGGCTGATGAGCAGATCCGCTTCGGTCACCCATTGTTTGTCGAAATCGGCGTAGGAGTAGCCGCGTAGCGTTTCCAAATCATGAATCAGGAAAACAAACAACGCTCCGCGCGCTTTCATCCTACGCACGGAAGGCAAGGCGTACAGCGACACCTTATTGTACATGATGAGCGGAAATTGCACCAACACCACATCCCCGCAGCGAACGGTTCGTTCCAGCCGATGCCAATCGGCAAGCGTACGCCCAACGCACACCAGCTTGTCGAAATACCCTTTGTTCTCGCCGGGACGCACTTCGAACGGCTGCCAGGATTGGCTTTCGAGCACCTGCCGAATGTCATCGCGCGCTTTGGATCCAGCGTGCGCATGATGCAGCGAACGTTCGCAGATCACGTAGTTCGTCATTGCCAACCTCCATTGTTTGCATATCGTCCGTCACTCGCATTGCTTGCGCCATGCGCGTTATTCTCATCATTCGTTTTCCGTACATGCAGTCGGTTGAATACCGGCTGAAGCATGGCCATAACGAATCGTTCGCGGCACAGCAGCAACGCGATGCCATATATCAGCGCGAACAGGAATCCGCCGAACATCAGCCACAGGAAGGCGTTCCATGTCTCGGCACCGCATATCGCGATCGCGCCCCGCGTAAGGCAGCCTGCCGCAATCGCACTGAGCAGAATACGTATCGGATCGATCGACGTGCGAATGCCAACCAAAAACCCGCGGCACACATATGAGCGCATCGCCAGCATCAACGCTTCGCACAATGAAATGCTGATGGCGGAACCGACCACGCCGAGCTGTGGAATCAGCAGCACGTTTGCGAGTACGGCCAAGGCAAGTCCGATCGCGTTCACCATGGCCCATGTACGTTCCATTCCTTTGGAAATCATGACATTCGCAAGCACGATATTCATGGCCGAACACATCACCGCAATACCGACGAATCGTAGCGGAACCGCGGATTCCGCGAAGTCAGCGCCACCGAGCAATGCCACGATCGGGTCGGCAAGCAATATCAGCAGAGCAATGATCGCGGAGCCGAATACCATAACGAAATTCATGTTTTTCGCGATCAGTTCGCCTGCCTGCCGCTCTTTGCGCCGCGCCTGATAATACGAAAGGCGTGGCAGCATCACGTTGCCGGCGGAATTGACGGCGGTGACGAGCACGGATTTGATTTTGGATACCAGCTGGTACAGGCCGACCATATCGGTGGTGCCAAGGAAGCCGAGCATCACAATGTCTACTTGAATATACATGCCGGATGAAATGGATGCGATGGTGAACCATAGCATCGGTTTGAAATGGCGGGAAATATTGAGATGTCCACAATTGCGGAAGTCCACGAACCTGCGTAGCCGCAGGAGATTGAGCACGTTGGATCCGTACCCGGCCACCACCACGATCAGGCCGTATATCGCGTAGTCGCCGCGCTGCCGTACAAAAGCGAACATGAGCACCAATGCCAGCAGTTTGAAACATACGCTACGCACGGTGATGTATTCGTATTGTTCCAACGCCTGATAGAACCATTCCACACCGAACGAGGAAAGCCAGATGGCCAGGCCGAAAAGCGCGAACAGCCCGAATTGCGCGTTCATTTTCGGTACGGTGAACAGGCACGCCAGGTAGACCGCGAACACCATGGTGGTGGAGCATGCCAGAATAACCAGCAATTCCAGCACCGTACGCGATAGTTCCGCGCGGTCGTCGCGTACGCGAGCGCAGACGCGCACTCCGTAGTAGGTAACGCCCAGGAGGGCCACCAGCGAAAAGTATGAGGCCACGGATTGAGCGAACGCCACATGCCCGGTGCCACCGGTGGAAAGCACGCGCGACACGTATGGCACGGTGATGAGCGGGAAGATCACTGACGACGTGGTGACGATCATGTTCATCAGCACGTTGAATTTCACGGATCGAATGCGCACGTCGGTTGGATGCTTGGCCGGCTTGCTGGACGGCTGCCCGACCGGCTTGGTCGGCTGACGTTCAGGCATAAAGCACCACCCGCTTGGCGAAGGCGCGTTTGCGTATGCGCACGGAGTTCACGAAGAATATCAGCACCACCCAGATAATGATGTTTCTGAGCATGATCTGGTTGAACATGGTTGACATCCAACGGTTGGAGAAAAAGCTGAACGCACAGCAATAGCCGATGGCACCGTACAGCATCATCGATATGGGAATGCCCGCCTTGCCGTATTGCAATGCGAAAACCGCGCTTTCATAGCAAAGCTGAGAAAGTGCGGCGATCAGCACGATGGCAAGCATCGCACCCGCGATGCCCCAGTCGAAAATGAATGCGTAATATGTGGTGAATACGTTGCCAAGACTGCGCTCGCCATACCGTTGGAAGGGTTGCCATTGCATCCAGTCAAGCACGGTTTTGCCGAATATCTGGGGGAACGAGGCCCGGGTGGAAGCCAATGTCATGTCTCCCCATTGCGTGGATTTGACCGCCAACGAAGGCGACATGGAGTTCGTGAGATACGCGTCTAGGTTTTTTATCGGCGCTCCAATGTAGATGGACAGGTATTCGTACATGGTCGAGTCGCCCGCCTTGCGTCCCATCAGCGACAGCAGTGGCTTGAACGAAGCCAATCCCACGAGCGCGATGGCCACGAATTTCAACACAGTGCGGAAGCCGAGCCGCATGCCTTTCCAACGGTTGTTCTGCCTGCGGAACAACGCCCAGTATGTCCATGCGGCAACGCCAAGCTGAATGAGGCTATTGCGTCCGCCGGAAATCAACGTCATCGGAACGGCCGCCAACACATTGATGACCGCAAGATAATCGTTGCGCAACGAACGGACCACCACGCTGCGCATGGCGAGAAACAGCCACGCATAGGCCATGGCGTTGGTCGCCAGATGCAGTAGCGAGGGAATTCCAGAGAGGGCCACGCCTTTGGTGCTGAATTTGTTGAGTTTGTCATACAAGCCGATGGCTTTGTCCAGAGAGCCGTCTCCCCCGTAGGGCAGTGTCAATGAGATTATCTGCCGTGACACGATCAGCAATGCCAAACCGGTGAACAGCAGGCCGCCAACGTACACCCACATCGGCAGAACGATATCTTGCGGCTCACCGTATTCCCGATGTGCTGTCCGATGTCCGACGCAGCTGCGGAAAAACACCTTCACACCGTAAGCCGTCAATGCGAATGCGAACGTGCCGAATCCAACCACGAAGCAGGTTTGCATCGACAGGTCGAAATCCCAGGTCCGGTAATTGGTGAGTCCATTGAATACCGCGAGCGTGAATCCGACCACGAATAGTATGGATGGTTCCGCGAAATCCCCGCGATATGCCACTATCAGCAGCACCAGCAATGCCAGCAATGTCAAGAACAGTATGGTCGAGGTCATCTCATCACCATGCCTAATGTGATGCGATTTCCGGATGCCGTCGCTTGTACAGCGCGTACATCATGCCGTACAGCGTCGGAGAGGTGGCCAGGAGTTTCCATTGCAGCAGTTGACTTTTCCCAATGATTCCCTTGCGTTCCACCATTGGCAGCAATTCGCGCAATTCCGTACGCGCATACCGTTCGAATTGCGCCCATTGCTTGCGTTGATGCGCGAGCATGATGCGATTGCAGGTACCGACAATGGATTCGAGATGCCCATATGCGGCATATGCTTCAACATGCGGATATTTGGTTCGCACCAAGTCGAGCATGGCTCCGGTGGATTGTGCGAATTTGTCGGTGATGCCATGCGACTGACTGTTTTCCGACATTCTGTAACGGTACAGCGGCGTGGAATCGTATACGATGCGATCCGCCTTGTCGAGCAGCTGGTAGGTGACCGGCGAATCTTCCGCATAGACGGCGTCGAGCGGGTAGCGCAGGTTATCGAAGAGTTCTTTTTTGGCGAGTTTGTCCCACGCGGTCACATAAAAGTAGCCATGCTGATTCACATAGGCGAATGCTTCCTGCGAGGTCATGACGATTTTCTTGTCGGGAAAAGCGTTGCAGTAGGTGCTGCCGTCAGGGTTTTCCCGTTCGTACGAGATGATCGACAGGTCGGCGTCGGATTCCTGCAGATTGTGCAGCAACGTGCCGAACATATCGGGAAGCACGTAATCGTCGGAATCCACGAATCCGATGTATTCGCCTTTGGCAAGGTCGAGCCCGGTGTTGCGGGCCGCCGCCAAGCCGGCATTGCATTGGCGCACCGCACGAATGCGGTTGTCACGATTCGCCCAAGCATTGCACTGTTCGCCGGAGGAATCGGTGGATCCGTCGTCGACCAGTATGATTTCCAATCGTTCGTAGGTTTGCCCGATAAGACTTTCCACGCATTGGTCGAGATACCGTTCCACGTTGTAGACCGGCACTATCACGCTGATGAGGGGTTGGGTCGAAACTGCCATAAGACCTGTTTTCAGCAGCTTTTCACGTACTTTTTGCCTACGAATTTCGCCATAAGGAAACCGGACCCCTTTTTGATCCAGTCCACTGGTTCGGGGCTGATGATAGGCATTTCGACGTACGGGTAATGGTTGGTTTCCAGCCATACATCGAAGAGGATTTCGCTGATGCGTCCGGGAAATCGCATTTCGAAGACGCTGTATGAGCTTGAATCGATATGCTTGGCCAGTTCTCCGATGATGGGAAACATCCACGAGCAGTATTCGTTGATGAGGTCTTTGCGCATCACGAACATGTTGAACAGGTGCGCCGAGGTTTTGTTCATTTGCGCGTCGAATGCGTCGAGGTAGTCGGAATTGGTTTGCGCGATAATGCTTCGTGTCGCATCGAGCTGCCCTTCCTGCATGGTGTGCTCGTAATGTGAATATACGGTTTCGATATAGTAGTTGCGTCGTTCCGGCACAATGATTTCGCACGTATCGAGCAGACGCGCATAGTCTTGTTTTCCTGCGATGCAGCTGAAGCGTTCGTTTTCGTCTCCGTGGCGTTTCGCACTGTCATTTTTGGCAAAATGACGGCGGTAGTGCACCAATCCCTGATAGTCGGCATCGCAGTTTTTCCACATCCAATACAGTCCGGTCAGTTCGGAATATTGTGCGTTCAACTGCGAAATATTATCGCCGGTGTTGTCGCACGTCATACCCAAATCGACGTTCGGATGCAACGCCCTACCGACCTGCAACGGCATATATACGCCGTCGATCGGCATACGGTACGCCTTATGCGTGGCCACGGCCACCGTGATGTCGGAGTCCGCCATCACTGTCATCCCTTCTATACCGGACGCGCACTACTGCCAAAGCACGCCCTTATACTTCACCCTCCCCCTTGCCTGGAGGGTACAGCATACGTTTTCATTTTATCTCAACAGTTCATCTAGATTTCACCAAACGTCAGACACTCCCGTTTTACAAACCCCATTTTTCAAGCTTTTTCAAGATTATTTTACAAATTATCATGTTTTGCAAGAGATTGCAGACGTTTGCATACACGACGTGAAAACGAACTGATTTAAAGCTTTAATCACACCCCACACACACCATCCAACACCCCCGATATGGCAATTTCAGGATCGCCTCTTTCATAAATAATGAAAATCTCGTCACAACTGTTTCATTACTACTTCGGCGTTTCGCTGCCATCATGTTGGGATTACAAGAAAAAACGTTTGCAGATCATTGCAAACGATTATGAAAAACAGGGCGCACGACTCCAATATCACATATTGAAATCGCACGCCCCTGAGATCTACCGGTCAGACCGGTGGATGTATGGCTTTATGAAATCCGTTTGATTCCTTATTTGACGGTGATGGTGATGGTTGCGGTCTTGCCCGCGGCCTTCACATTCACCTTTGCGGTTCCCGTCTCGACGCCGTACACGACACCGGTTCCGGAAACCGCCACTGCCGCGCCGTCGCTCCACCACATGTCGGGATCACCCGTGGCGCCCTTCACGGAGAGGTTCGCGAGCTGGCCCTTCTGGATGGTGAGCTTGCCGTTCGAGACGCCGTCACCGGTGATTGCGAACGTTACCGGCACGGTGCCGTCCTCGTTCACGGTGTTCACATCCCAGGCCACGCCGACGGTCTTGGCCTTGTCGGCGGTGGTCTTGCGGTCGGTGGTCGGATCCCACGTGGTCTTGCCGTTCGCGTCGACCTTGATCAGGCGGAAGGTCATGGACTTGCCGGTCTTCACGTTCGCGGTGCCGGAGTAGACGCCGTCGGCTCCCGTGGCGGTCAGGCGGATGCCGGAGGCGCGGGTCCAGGTCTTGCCGTCCTGACCCCAGTCGCCTACCGCGTACAGGCTTTCGCCGCTCTTCAAGTCGGCGGCCGCGTTGATGGTCACGTCCACGCTTTGCGAAACCTGGCGCTCATCCCACTTGAGGGTGAGGGTCTTGGCCTTGTCGGCGGTGGTCTTGCGGTCGGTGGACGGATCCCACGTGGTCTTGTCGTCAGCGGAAACCTTGATCAGGCGCATGGTCATGGACTGGCCCTTGGCCACGGTCGCGGTTCCGGTCAGTTCGCCGCCCACGGTAGTGAGCTCGACGCCACCGGCGCGGTTCCAGGTCTTGCCCTTGCCTTGGCCCCAGTCACCGACCACGTAGGCCCTCTCGCCGGACTTCAGGTCAACGCCGGTCGCCTTGAACGTGATCTGCACGTTCTTGTCGTCGTCAGGAGGCACCACCACGGTGCAATCCACGGCCTTCAACGAAGCAGACGAACCATCCCACGTTACGGTGCCGCCGTTGTAGTCGATGCCCGGCTGCCGGGAGCCCGGATACTGCTGGCTGCCACCGTCGTTGAAAATCACCTTCGCGCCGGACGCGAGCGAATCAGGCACCTCGTACTGGTAACCGGTCTGGTCGCAGTTGTCGGCAGCCACCATCTCGACGCCCGGCCAGGCCGCGTTGTTCTTCGCGGTCGCCCCGTCGCCGGTGTACACGTACGCGTACATCTTGCTCCAACCGGAAGGCTTGGTCGCATAGATGGTGTTCTTCGCCACCGGCGGTGTCGGAAGCGTGCCGGTCACCGTAACGGTGATCGAATCGCTCTGGGAACCGGACTTTGCGGTGATGGTCGTGGTACCGGCCTTCTTCGGCGTGACCGTACCGTTGGCGGAAACCGTGGCGACGGCCGTGTTGGAGGAGCTCCAGCTCACGGACGAACCAGCCGGATCAGTGGTGGCGGTCAGCTTTTTCGCAACGGCGCCATTGGAAAGATCAGTGGTGTAGCTGCCACCGTTGATCTTCACGCTGGTCACCGGAGTCGGATCTTCATGGCCACCGATGTTGGCCATGGCAACGGTGAACGTGTCTTCGTCGGACTTCTCGTAGGAGTTGTTGACCTGAGAGGAGGTGTCCGGCAGATCGGCATTGTCGTTCATCGCCATGTCATACGGCAGCGAATCCATTGCGGAAAGGCCGAAGGTGGCTGCCAGTTCAACGCCGAGACCGTACTTTTCGATATGGTCCGCGGTGGTGCCGAGTTCGCTCAGCGGAATGGCGATCTCGTAGTGATCGTCCATGCCTGCGGAGTTGTGGCCCAGATCGTTGAAGTTGACCCACTGTGCGGAGCCTTCCTTGTCGGCACTCATGTCGCCGACCACTCGACCGTTGCTTTCACCCCAGCCGCCGTTGATGCCGATCACCTGGCTGCTCAGGATGCCGTTGCCGTAACCGAACTTGACGCCGGAAGCCTTGGTGTTGGTCTTGGCGTTGGCTGCCGGACCATATTCGGCGTTGGAATCAAGACCTGTAGCGTCGCCCTTGTAGATCCACGGACCGTTGGAACCGTTGGTGGAAATCGTCACGACCTTGTTGACGTTCTGCTCACCGCTCCACTTGATGCCGGAAGCCCACAGGGTTCCGCCGGTGGAAAGTCCGCCGTCCTTGCCCACTCGGGTGCTTTCGTCCTTCGTGTCGATGGCGATGTGGAACGGCAGATTCTGCGTCTGCCACAGGTGGCCTTGGCTGAGCGGATAATCGTCGCCGGTGTCGACCACGTCTTGCACGTTGGTCATTTCCCACATGAGGTACAGATTGTCGTCATCGTAGGCACCATACAGTGCATACAGATCGATCGGCACCTCATACATGGAATTCGGTCGGTAGACGCGCGGATCGTCGTTGGCTGCGCCCTGTGCGATCAGCATGGAGCTGTCCCAATCGGAGATGCTCGCGCCTTTTCCGGCATTGAAGCTGATGGTTTTCTTCACGCCGAAGCCGACTTTGTTCGTGCCATATCGCGAGGCGAGGTTCTGTCTGGCGACTTCCGTCTTGGTCACCGTGGTTTTTCCGGTGAGTTTGGAACCGTCTTCCGTGCTTGTGCCGGTCACGGTCACGGTTACGGACTCGCCCACGGAGATGGAGCTGCCCACGGTGATGACGTCACCGTTCTTGAAGGTGCCGGACTTGCCTTCGGAGGTCGTGTACTTGAGGTTTTCGGCCTTGCTTGCGCGCAGGGTCACGTCAACGCTGCTTCCGCTGAATGTTGCGGAAGACGGTTCCGCGGAAACGTACGGCTTGGCTTCGGCCTTCAGATAGTAGGCGCTGACCGCGTTGCCCTTGGCGGTGCCGGAGGTGATCTTGCCGCCGGAAACGGTGATGCTTCCGCCGTTGACGTCATCCGGATACACGCCGTCGTCAAGGTTGGTGCTCATGCCGACGAGGCTCTGGTCGCCGCCCATGTTGGCGATTACCACGCCATCGTTGGCGGTGCCGTCCTTGGTGAAGCGTTCGATCATCAGGCAGGACTTGTTGGCGTTGTTCTGATCGGAGCCGCAGTTCTGCAGATATTCGCTCTTGCCGTCCATGGCGTTACGGAAGTGGTTGACGGCCACGACCGACTTGTTCTTCCACATGTCGTCGCCCGCATCACCCAGCTGGGACTGCTCGGCGAATTGTGCATTGGTTCCGCCAGAGCCGACCGGACGGTTGAAGTACAGCGGTGCGCCGGCCTTGCGGGAGCCCACGATCGCCCAGCCGAATACGATCTGATCATTGGTCAGATACGTGGATTCCTTGTCGCCATTGGCATAGTTGTCATGCGACTCCACCCAAGTGACGAGCTGGTCTTCCTTGGCGCCGCCGGTATCGATGTTCTGCACCATCTTGGTGCTCAGATTGCCTGAGCTGATGGCCGCGCGCACGGACTTGCCATAGTTGGATGCGGTGTTGCCGCCGCCGTCGGAGGAATTGTTGGCGAACAGGTCCGCATAGGCCTTGTAGTCGAGGCCGGAATCGCCCTGCAGCACTTCGCCGTACTGGAACTGCGAACCATTGTTCAAAATGGTGTTCCAATAGTTGGAGGTCTTGTTGTCGAACACTTCGGTCGGCAGTTCGACGTGCTTGGCGGCATCGAAGCGGAAGCCGTCAACGCCGTCCGCGACTGCGGTCTTCAGGAAGTCCTGCATGCGGTCGGCCACATACTGGTTCTGCGTGTTCAGGTCCCACAGGCCAAGCAGGTGGCACTGGGTCACATCGCGGCGGCTGGAATAGTTGATCTGGTCGCCGTCGTTGCCGCCGCAGTTGGAACGGGAGTGGAAGTAGTCTTTGTTCTGCCAATCGGAGTCGATGGCGCTCCAGTCGGAGGTGAAGTGGTTGGCTACCACGTCTACGATTACGCGCACGCCGTACTTGTGTGCAGTGGCGGTCATTTCCTTCAGATCGTCTTCGCTGCCGACCACGAAGTTGCCGATGGAGGTGTTCGCCGGCTGGTACACGTAATACCAGTTTTCGGTGAACTTCTTGCCGTTGGCGGCGACTTCCTTGATTTTGCTCATCGGCTCGGTTTGCACGGAGGTGTAGCCGGCCGCGGCGATCTCAGGCATATGTTCGGTGATGGTTTTGAACGACCACATCCACGCATGCAGGATGGCGCCGTTCTTCATGCTCTCGGTCAGGCCGTACTGTTCGCGGGCCTGCTCGAACGTGGCATTGCCGACCGTATCCTGGTAGCTGTCACGGTCCGAGGCGAGTGCGGTGGAGGCCACGCCCATGCCGCCCAGCATGGTGGCGACGGCCGCGACTCCGGCGGCGGCTTTCTTCCACGTTTTGATGGTGCGGGCCTTGCGGGCCGCCTGCCTGCGCTCGACGCGGGTCATCGGTTCGGATGGACCCCCGTCTTGCGGGGGCTGTTGCTTAGTGAATACGTGCGCAATACCTGCGAACGTACGCGAACTTATTCGCACTTTGACCTCCTGCTTCCTTGCATCTTTCCTTTGAAAACGTTTGCTCCTTAGCGAACGTAATCCTTAAAATATCACAAATTTTTGGTGAAAAATGAGTGATTTTTAATGAAATCGACGATGAAAAATGATTGGTTTTTCTGCTTTTTTACAAACGCTTTCAGCAAGGTTGTCCCCCATCCTTCGACCCCCGATATACGACATGCCTCGAAACAGCCACATGCAAACGTTTCTGAAAATCGTTTCACCGCATGCACCCGTCAACAGCCTTTCCCCCGCTTCTTCACCCCTCTTCAGGGCAACGGGTACAATACGAAATCGTCGGAAAACACGAAGAAACACGGTAGGAAAGGACAGACCCGTGACCTTCAACCGCTACATCCTCTTCCGCATGGTCGTTGAATTTGTGGGAGCCATCGCCTGCGCCATCCAAATGTTCCAGCATCACACGTGGCCGGGCATCATCACCATGGGCGTGTTCGCGCTGGTGTGGGCCATAGGCGAGATCTGGCTGAGCACGGTGTACAACCGCGCGCACCCCCGCCGCGACGAGCTGTCCGACGAGCATCAGGCGACGGCCATCCGTTTCACGTTCTTCGTGCTTGTGGTGGCGCTGGTGGTGTTGGGCTTCGCGGACATGATCGTCACACTGTTCAGGCACGTGCCGTTCACCGTTCCCGCCATGGCGTTGCCGACGTTGGGCATGCTGGCGCTGGCCATCGCCGACGCCCGATACCTGTGGCTCGAGCATGAGGGCGGAGACACCGATGAAGACTAGTTTGAAGTTCAAGCGTATGGAACGCGGCTTGAAACAGGCCGATCTTGCCGACCTTGTGAACGTGCGCCGCGAAACGATCGGACGCCTCGAACAGGGGCAGTATTGCCCGTCGCTGCGCCTTGCCATGGACCTTGCGAAAGCGCTTGATACCACGGTCGAAGACCTGTTCAGTTTCGACGACGAAGAGTGACGCTTCGGCGTGTCGTTTTTGTAAATTCTTCCCAGAATGGCGATTTTCCAACGAAAAATCGCCATTTTTCATATTCAGGGGCATGTGCGAACGTCATCACATGGTGTGACAACGCCGTCACATATGTGCGATTCACCTCACATCCCCCGAGAGCGCGGTTCTCAACGGGGGCGTATAGTCAAGGTCGTAGCGGGAAACCACTACGGAAAACCGCTGAAATGTACGTTTTATTTAGAGAGGAATCACGATTATGAAGAAGAAGATCGTCGCAATTCTCGCCACCATCGCCGCCGTGTTCGGCTTTGGCTTTGCCGCTAACACCGCTATGGCTTATGGCGCGACCGGCACCGTTTCCGGCAACGTCGCCACCTTCACGTTTACGGGACTGACTCCGGGCCAGCGCTACGTGGTGTCCTACGATGACACCACCGTCGAGAACGTCACCCTGACCGCCACCAAGTACTCCAACGTTAAAGAGGCACACGAGGACGGCACCCTGACCGCCACCTACACCTTCAAGTCTGGCTTTGCTGGCACCATCGCATCTTCCATCTACGCAGTCGATGGAGCAGGCAATCCGACCGGTGCCGCTCTCGCTTCCGCTTCCGTGACCGTCGCCGCTACCGGCGAAGGCACCGCCAAGAAGAACGAGACCGCTTCCACCGGTGCTGCTATCGCTCCGTACGTTGTGGCCGTCGTGCTGCTGGCTGCCGCTGGCATCTCCCTGGTTGCCGTTCGCAAGAGCTCTGCTCGCTGAACAATAACCAAGTAGATACACACCATATCTATGTTTCATGAAGGGGCTTGGGTTTTCCCAAGTCCCTTCATTTATTCGAAAACAAGCATCGTAAAACCGATTGTTTTCTTTTTTCAGGAAGAGATCATGAAAGTCCTGTTTATCTGCACCGGTAATATCTGCCGCTCTCCTATGGGAGAACTGCTCCTCCCCCAATTCATGCCCGATCTTGAATCCGACAGTGCGGGCACACGCGGGCTCGTTTCGCACGAAATCGCACCGAACAGCAAAAGGCTGCTCGACCAGCATGGCATCGATTCCAGCAGCTTCCGCGCGAAACGAGTCACCCCGCAAATCGCGCAGGGCAGCGATCTCATCCTCTGCTTCGAACACGAGCAGCGCAAGGAAATCGCGGTGATTGCACCAACCGCGGCCCGCAAAACCTTCCTCATCGACGATTTCGCCAACATGTGCGTCTACTGCAAGGAACAGGGGTACATGGGGGGTAATACCCGGCAGGAAAAACTCGAATCGGTAATCGACAACGCAAGCATGATCCGACCGATGATCCCCGATACCAACAATGTGGAGGATCCGATCGGCAAGGACTTCGCCGTATACCAGGCAGCGTACAACGAAATCTGCAAGGCTTTGCAGACCATAGCAAGCGCCACTGCCTGAAAACGTTGAAATCTCAACGAACCAAGCTAGAAAGGGTGCCCAACTCCCTCCATGGGGGTGCTCTTTGCTAGTATGGAACCTGATCAATATGATGTGACAAATGTCGAGGGGAAACATGGCTGCAGCAGAAAGCAACGTGCCAGCAACCAATCAGGTGGTCGTCGAATCCAATGATACGGAAGACGACGGCATCACCTTGATGGATTTGTTCCGTATAGTCCATAAGCATCTTCTGGTGGGCATCATCACGTTCGTGGTGGTTTTCGCAGCGGTGTGCGCATACACATTCCTGGCACCCCCGAAGTATTCCGCGACCGCGCAGGTGTTCGCCACCTACAGTGATTCGTCGGTGCAAGACAACAATATTTCCAACATCAACAGCGCCAGCACGTATATCACCAACCAGATTCAGTCGTATCCGACGCTGGCCACCACGGAATCCGTGCTGAAGCCGGTTATCGACGATCTTGGCCTCGACACCACCGTCGCGAATCTGGCCGGGCAGCTGACCGTCACGAACCCGACGAACACCGCGTTCGTGAACATCACCGCCGAAACGGGAGACGCGAAGCAGGCTTCCGACATTGCCAACAGCGTGGCGGAATCCCTGAGCAATGTGGTGGAGAAGTCGCTGTATGCCTCCGGCAAGGAGTCGCCGGTGAAGCTTTCCGTGGTGCAGCGCGCTGCGGAGCCGATCTCCCCCAGCTCCCCGAAGGTGGCATTGTACTTGGCCGTCGGCTTGGTGGCAGGCCTGATTCTCGGCGTGTTCGCTACCCTGATCCGCGATCTTATGGCAACCCGCGTGGAGGAAGCCAGCGATCTGCAAGACATTATCAACGCGCCGATCATGGGTCGCATCCCCACCGACGAAAGCCTGCAGAGCAACAAGCCGATCATCGTGTCGAACCCGGCCGGCCGTATCGCTGAGGAATTCCGCCGTATTCGCACCAACCTTTCCTTCACATCGAAGGTTGAAGGCAGCGATGCGCGCATGATCGTCATCTCCTCCGTCGGACCTTCCGAAGGTAAGACCACTGTTTCCGTGAACGTGGCGGCCGCCCTTGCCGAAAACGGCGCCAAAGTGCTGCTGATCGACGCCGATTTGCGTCACCCGTCCGTAGCCGAACGACTTAGCTTGGAAGGCGGCGCCGGCCTAACGCACGTGCTTTCCGGCCAGGCCACCGTGAAGGATGTGGTGCAGCGCTATTGGAAGCCGAACCTGCATATTCTGCCGGCTGGTCCGAAGCCGCCGAACGCTTCCATGCTGCTGAACTCGAAGACCATGACCGAATTGCTCGACGCGGCTTTGCAGACTTACGATTACGTGATCATCGACACTTCCCCGATGGTGGTGGCCAATGATGCCACTGTCTTCGGCTCGAAGAGCGACGGTATCGTGCTCGTTTCCGGTCGCGACGTGACCATGAAGCGCGATCTGAAAGACATCGCCGTACAGCTTGACAACCTCAATGTGCCGGTGGTGGGCTTCGTATTCAACCTCGAAAAGGAACGCAAGTCTTCCACGAACGGCAATTACTACTATTACTACTATTACGACGAGGATGGCAAGAAGAGCAAGCACGCTCATAAGAACAGCCGCAAGAAGTCCAAGCACAACTAAGCTGCTGGGCTTCAGGGTTTCCGCCCTCTATCGCGAGTCGGAAACCAGTCTAAGTAACCGAAAAGGGGTTGCAGCAAATCGTTAAGATTCGCTGCAACCCCTTTTCCATGCCCAAATTTTTTGCCTTCAGCCGGCTGGCCCGCAACTTCGCATCAGCTGCGGAGGAGGATTTCCTCCAGGGCGCCGATCACCGCATCGGGCATGCCGGAGGTGACAAACAGCTCGTTGCTAAAACGGGGCGCGGTATCGAAGGTGCGCAGAGCCCCGAGCGCACGCACTCCTTGCTCACGAATCGCCTGCATCGCATGCTCTTTGGAAATGTACGGCATTTGCGCATGCAAGAGCACGTCAAGCACGTCCTGTTCGACTGAATTCTCAGCAATCTGCAGTCCGTCTGCAATCGTAACGTTCAAGCATGCAGTAGACGGCACGTCGCGCACAACGACCGACAGACTCAACGTCTGCTGATCGTATGTAATTTCTGCAGTATTGCAAGCTTTACCGCCAATTTCGATACGAACGTTCTGCGTGTCTGGCTGTGCAACTCCACGGAACACAATCTCCCAGTTACGCTGTGCCGGAATGGCTTCAGCACAGCCTTCCACCGGACTGATGGTGAACTGCGTGGCATTGTCCGTATTCTTCCAGTCAAGGCTCATGCGCGTATCGGCAACATGAGTTTGGCCATCGCAAGACTCGGCAGATGCAGAACCGGAAGCAGCAGAGGCCACAGAACCATCGTCTTCCTTGAGTGTGAACGAACCGTTCGCACCGGGGAACACCAGCACCTGCAGGGACTCCGGATTGCCCAGATCATTCACCTTATTGCCCTCGCCAAGCTGCTGCAACGGCACGATACCGCCAGCCTTGGCAAACACCGGCATACGGTCGATCGCACGCCACACTTCCAAACGACGCCCGGACTCTCCTGCCGAAACGTAACGGCGACCATCGAAGAAGTCATACCATTCACCTTGCGGCAGCCATGCTTCCGTGCTACCCAGCTGCGCGGAATCGTCATTGTCAGAAACAATTGGTGCAACCAGCAGCTCAGTGCCGAAACGGAATTCATCCGGCACCTCGTACGCCTGCGGATTGTTCGGATCCGCCCAATACATCGGCTCCACCAATGGCACGCCCTCGAACGCGGCGCGATAGTTCATGGTGTACAGGTACGGCAGCATCATATGGCGCAGTCGCAGCGAACCCACCATGGAATCGCGCACTTCCGCGGAGAAGTTCCACGGCTCCTTGCCCATGAACTGCGAATTGCTGGAATGCAGGCGATTGATCGGGCTGAACGTGCCAAGCTGGTACCAACGGGCTTCCAAATGCTCGTTACGATAGCCACACATATGACCGCCAATATCGTGACTCCACCATCCGTAGCCGATATTCGACGCGGTAGCAGTGAAATACGGCTGGAACTGCAAGGATTCCCACGTAACAATGGTGTCTCCCGAGAAGCCGACCGGATAGCGGTGCGAACCCGGGCCAGCATACCGCGAGAAGGTGAGCGGCCAACGGTTGTTGCGTTCCGTGCAACTCACGTTGCGTTCGGATTGCTCGACATGCATTTCATGCTCATCGCGAGCGCCCGGCTCGGCGCACTTTTCGCATTCGCAGTTCTCATTTACATTGCGTTCGGAAGAAGTCTCGTAGCGCCCGGAATCCAGGTAGTGCAAGTGGTTGAGCACCCACAGCGGGTCAAGTCCGGGCTGGCGGGTCACGCCGCCTTGCTGCCAGTCGAGCCACCAGAAGTCAACGCCTTCGGCTTCCATACGATGATGCATGTCGAAGTAGGCGCTTACGAAATCCGGATTCGTGAGGTCGAATTCCACTGCCTCTTCGGTTGCGGGATCAATGCCGACGCGCTTGGCCACCGCCTCATAGTCGTCTTCGAACGCGCGCACGCCGTCTCGCGGATGCACGTTCAATGTGGCTTTCAGGCCGCGCTCGTGCAAGTCGCGCAAGAACGCCTTATGGTCCGGGAACAGCTGCTTATCCCACGAATAGCCGGTCCAACCGGAACCGTATTTCGGATCGACATCGTCCACGCGGTGCCAGTCCATGTCGATCACGGATGTGGTGAATGGAATGCCTTCGCGCTTGAACCGGTCCATGAGCTGCAGGTATTCGTCTTGCGTGTAGCGGTAGTAGCGGCTCCACCAGTTGCCGAGTGCGAAGCGCGGCAGCAGAGGCGTTGGTCCGGCCAGCTTGTAGAAGTCTTGCACCGCTTCGGTGTAGCGGCGGCCATAGCCGAAGAAGTAGAAGTCGGTTTCCGCGTGATCGCGTGGCATAACCCAAGCCCCCAGTGGATTCGGTTTGCCGTTCACTTCGTATGCTTCCACGATCACGTTCGCGGCGGAATCGTCGAGTACCGCCCATCCGTCTCGCGAAATCACACCGTCGCCGAGCGGAATCGCACCATTCGCCTCGTCGAGCGTGCGCGCGGTGCCTTTGAGATTATGCTTCGGCTCGTCGCCGTAGTGCCACGTATTGAACTGGGTGTCGGCCACGCCCTTGACGACTACGCTCAAGCCTTCTTTGCTGAATGGCTTGCCATCGTACGTCACATACAGCGCGGGGGTGTCAACAATGAGCAGTCCGTCGCGATGCGACACCGTGAACTGCGTATCGGCACCGAAATCGCGGTTGACCACCATCTGCGTGAGATTGTCCTCAAATTCGCCGGAATCAGACCATTCGAAACGGATCAGCGATTCCGTTAGAATGCCAATCCTCCAATGATCCCCTTGTAAAACCGACGATTCTCGCATTTTCGGACGTGCCTTGCGCACATAGTCGACGAATACCGTGCCGGTTGCGTTATCTAATGCGTTGTTTGCCATACTACTCCTGCCTTATTTGCCACTGCCCGTCGCAATACCTGCAATGAACTGCTTCTGGAAAATCATATACACAATGATCACTGGAACAATTGCCAACGAAGTCGCTGCGAACAATCCGCCGTAATCGGTGCCGTATTGTCCGTTGAAGGCCTTCAGACCGACAGCGAGCAGCTGCTTGTTTTCGTCGGTAATCATCAAGAATGGCCACAGGTAGTCTTCCCAATTCCACGGGAAGGTGAAGATGGCGAGCGCCGCGATGGTGTTATGGCTCATTGGCAGAATGATGCTATGGAAGATTCTGGTTTCGGATGCGCCATCGAGTTTCGCCGCTTCAATGAGTTCGTCAGAAATTCCCGAGATGGATTGGCGGAACAGGAAGATACCGAATGCGCTGATCATGCCAGGAAGCACGAGCGACGTGTAGGTGTCTTGCAGACCCCAGTTGGTGAACATTTCGTATTGCGGAATGATGGTCACTGCCCAAGGAATCATCATGGTGCTCATAACGATGCCGAAAAGCAGGTTGCGACCACGGAATCGCATTTTAGAGAACACGTAACCAAGCACCGCACTTGTGTAGATTGCAATACCGGTTTTCAGTACTGCTACGATCAGCGAGTTTGCGAACAATCGCAAGAAATTGAACTTTTCTTGGATGCTCACATAATTGTCAATCGTGGATGGCTTAGGGAATAATCCTCCGGTCACTTTGACGATTTCGCTATTTGGCGCGAATGATGAAATGAACATCCAAACAAATGGAACAATGGTGATGATGGCGGCGATGAAGAGCAGAATCGTAAGAATGATGCCGCCAATTTTACGTGATTTCATGCCAGTTCCTCCGAATCTCCAGAAACCTTGAACATGATGAGGGTGAGCACACCAGTGAACAGGAAGAGCACAACTGCCTGAGCTGACGCGACGCCGAAGTTGTATTTCTGGAATGCCTGATCAAAGATGAGATAGCTGATGGTGTAGGTTGACGTGCCCGGACCGCCTTCGGTCATGACGAGAATCTGCACGTATGCCTGCAGGTAGCTGATCAGTGACGTGATGACAATGAACAAGGTGGTTGATTTAAGCAACGGCAGGGTGATTTTGAAGAAAATCTGCACTGAGTTGGCACCGTCGATGGCGGCCGCCTCGTACACGTCTCGAGGAAGATTCATGAGACCGGCCAAATATAGAACGGTCGCGTAGCCGAAATCCTTCCAAATGGTCATGATGATGACTGCCGGCATAGCCCATTTGGTGTCGTGCAGCCAGTTGATGTCGAGTCCTGTGATTTTGTTTACCATGCCGAACTGCGGGTCGAACATCCACATCCACACGAAAGAGACTGCCACGAGCGGAGTGATGGTCGGCATGTAGAACAGACCTCGGAGGGTGTCTTTGCATTTGACGAGTTTGGCGCTGAGCAGCAGGGCCAAGCCGAGACCAAGCACAATGCGGAAGAGTGTGGAAACACCTGCGAATACCGCCGTGTTCCCCATGGAAGTCCAGAAAAGTTTGTCTGTGAGGATCTGTTTGAAGTTGTCGAGTCCGACCCAATCATAAGTGCCAATCAGAGGATTCCAGTTATGCAAACTGCCCGCGAAGGCTTTAAAAATTGGGTAGGCCAGGAAAATGGCGAAATAGACCACCAAGAAGACAACAGCCATGTTGCGTAGGGTGAAAATTCTCGATACCAGAGATTCACCATTTTTGTTTTTCATTGAATCTCGCCTCTCTGTGAGCCGATTCGACCGTTTTGTTACGCAATACAGAATGTCAGATCGAATCGAATAAGAAGATTGAACGTATCTCGTAGATAAAAGGCAGCCGCGGCGCGGAAGAAGAATCGTACCGCGACTGCCCGGATTGGAAAAGGGATTGGAAAGGATATATCGGTATTACTTATGTTCGTCGAAGTAAGCGTACTTGCTTTCCATTGACGTGAAGTCAGAGCTCTTCATGTCGGTATCCATCTGACCCTGGGCCTCCTTGAGAGCCTTATCGATGGACATGCCGTTCTGGAAGACGTTCTGGAAAGCAGTGGTGCCGCTGGATTCAACGGTGGATGGTGCCGGTCCCGGCCAGATCAGTCGGTCTACGCGTGGCTGGATGGCGGCCATGACCGGCTTGGAGAGAATGTCCTTGTCGTTCTGCAGCGAGGTCTTGGCTGGGAAGGAGTTCAGTTCGGATACCGCTTCACGAATGTAATCATCGTTGGCGAGCAGGTACTTGATGAAGTCCTGGGCAACGGCCTGCTGCTCCTTGCTCTGGTTCTTGTTGACGCCCGGAGTGGATTCGCCGTTGTAACGGTCGTATGCAAACGGAGTGTCTTCGGAGAAGGTTGGGGTGGCGAACACGCCGTAGTCAATATCTGGATACTTTTCTTTCAGCGTGCCTTCCATGTGGCCCCAAGCGTAGATCATCGCAGACTGGCCGTTACCGAAGCTTTGGGTGTAATCGTTGCCGAAGTCAACGGATCCGACCTTGTACTTGTCATACAAATCCTTGAGGAACTGCATGTTTTCTTTGGTCACATCGTTGTTGTAGTTGGCTTTCTTGCCATCTTCGCTGAAGAGCAGTTCACCCTTCTGATAATTCAGACCTTGATAGATGGCGCTGTAGGCGTCGCCGTTGAAGTTGAAGCCGGCCTGCGTCATCTTGCTGCCGTCGGTTTTGGTGAGCTTTTGGGCGACCTGGATGAATTCGTCCCATGTGGTCGGAATGTCGGCGTCGGTGAGGCCCGCTTCGCTCCACAATGTCTTGTTGTAGTAGATGTTGCCGGTGTTGATCACGGAGTCGATGTACTTGACTTTGCCGTTCTCATCTTCATGTACGGATGCGGTGGAGTAGTCGGATTCCAAAGACTTGGTGTCGATATCGTAATCCGCTGCGTATGGACGAATCAACGCATCGTAAGAGTTGTGGATGTTGAAAACGGCCGGACCGTTTTTGCCTTTCAGAGCCAACGGCAGCTTGGTCCAATAATCATCCCATGAAACATTCACCGTTTTGATGGTGACGTTCGGATACGTCTTCGTGTAGGACTCAATCATCTTGTAGACAGGATCCGTGCCCTTGCTGCCCCAGCTCCAGTACTCGAGCTGGATTGGCTTGCCGTCGTTCACGAGATGATTGGGGTCGTAGGTGATGGTGTTGCCGATAACGTCAAGCCCTTTGTCGGCTTTCGTATCGGTTGTGCCGGACGCGGCATTGCTGTTCCCGCACGCAGCCAAGCCGACGATGCTCAAGGCCGCCACTGCCACTGCGATACCTTTGTTGATTTTCATATCTCTCCTTACGTCCTCGTAAGCCTTCATCCGCCCCTTGCGGACAAGCAATAGCATACGACAAGGGTTTCATATTGGCAATTCAAGGTTTTTTAAAATGTAAACGGTTTCATTTGAAACCCGTTTCATCTCACCGCTGTGAGCGTGCACACATTGTTTTTCATACGGCGTGTCGTATCGCAACCCTTTTCATTCATCTTTCAACTCTGTAGCCATGAGGACGGTAATGATGGTAGGCTGAAACAAACAGTGAAAAACTTTCGGAGGCACCATGAAAGCGAGCATCGGCGATGTGGCACTGAAGGCAGGCGTATCGAACGCTACAGTCTCACGCACTTTCGCACACCCTGAACAGGTGTCAGAGGCAACACGGTTGAAAGTGCAGGCCGCAGCTGATGCGTTGAATTTCAGCGTTTCCAGATCGGCAGGAATTCTTAAATCCGGTAGAACCTATCGCATAGCATTATTGGTCGGCAGCGGCGTCATCGAATGGTTCACCGCCGAAATCATTGCCGGACTTAACGATGTTTTGCGTGACGCCGGGTACGATCTGGTCATCTACCCCATCGAGGGGTCGGAGGCGCGTGACGCATTCTTCGAGGAACTTCCCGTACGCAGCAACGCCGATGCCGTATTCGTTTCCTCATTTGGCATCAGCCCCGACGAGGTCAAACGTCTCGGAACCGCAAAAATTCCGATTATCGGTATCAATACCACCAGCGAAGGATTCGATGCAACTGTCGGTATCAACGACAAAGAAGGCATCAAACTCATCGTTCGGCATCTCGCCAAGCTGGGACATCGTAACCTGCTGTATTTATATGAAAGTTTTTCCTCCACATTGGGATTCAGCTCATTTAACCGTATTTCCGGATTCCAGGAAGCCTGCGATGCAATTGACGGACTGACCGCCCGCACACTGGCAGTGCAAAAAGGCGACAGCATTCTAGATGCGGCAATTTCCGAGATCATGGCGCAAGACAACCCACCCACCGCATTGTGTTTCCATCAGGACTCACAGGCAATTCCATTGTTCTTCCGCCTTCAACGCAGCGGCCTTTCCGTGCCTGGAGATATTTCCGTAACCGGATTTGACGACAGCACCTTCGCCAAAGAAGCTGAACTAACCACCGTTCGACAGCGCCCATACGACATGGCCGTCGATGCGGCACAAAAGGCTCTGGCGCTCATCGAAGGACAACCCATCGAGGAACCATTCGAGACATTCCCCGTGCAGTTGCAAGTACGAAACTCAACCGCAAAACCACGCACCGCTCCCCTGCTGTAGGCCGCAGCGTATACTCGCGTGAAATCACTTCGCGTAATACCCCACGCCAACCGGTCTATCTGCGTTATGTATGGCAGATTTTGCTTTTCGTACGGAAACATCTCGCTTATATATGGCACGTCGCCTGCGAAAACAGCCACTTCGGGGGTACGTTTTTGAGGTTTTCGCCGCATGTGTCTGCCATATGTAAGTGAGATGTCTCCGGTCAGGCCTCCGAATCTGCCATATATAAGCGAGATGCGAGCCGCAGACAAGCCTCTTCGTCTTACCCCGGCGTTCAATGTACTTTTCTTACGGCGTTCAATGTACTTTTCTTCACACGCATGTACGTTTAATCGCCTCAAGCACCGATGCGAATCAAACTCACCAATGTTCGCACCGTCAACGGCATACGCCAAGACAGCAACGCGACTTAACCCAAACCGCCAACATCAGTAGTTTGGTAGATACTCGCGCGCATAGCCGTCCACACCTCCATTGGACGAGAGGAAACGTGGAATAGAGTCATTGCCTTTTGTCGACCATCATGACGACGCGCGCAAACAGATAACGCTAAACTTGTCTCATGTTGATTATTTGCTTAACCTAGCGAAGCGACGAAGCAAGAGCAGGTGATATATGGTAACAATTTCTGACGTGGCGCACGCAGCCGGTGTTTCCAAGGCAACAGTCTCGTATGTACTATCGGGAGATCCTCGAATCACCCAAGCTACAACACTTAAGGTGCAACATGCGATTGACGAATTAGGCTATACGGTGAACCATGCAGCCCGCGCACTATCCGTAAGAAAAACCAAAACAATAGGTGTGGTCTCCCCCGCCTTTCACGGCAACTATCTGTCAGCCCTCTTTGGGCTGTACGTGTACCTGCTATCCGAAGAAGCGACAAAGAGAGGATACGACACCCTACTCATTGGCGAGAACGACGGCTTCGAGGCAATGCATGAAGCATGGTCGTCAAAGAAAGTGGATGGGTTCATCCTGATGGACGTCAAAGATGAGGATCCACGAGTCAGCTATGCCGCAAAAGAGCACATTCCGACCGTTGCATTCGGCTCGCCAAAGAACTCACACGGTTTGGATACAGTGGATTCCGATTTCGCCAAGGCTGCATCATCAATCTTGAATTTCTTAGCCTCTGAAGGGCATAAAGAGGTGATTCTTATTCCATGGTCACACACAATATTTGATCAGGGTCTTGGCTACGCTTGGCGCTTTCTGGATTCAGCGATAGAGACCGCCAAACGTCTTGACCTGAAAATGCATGTCGAATATCCGAAAGACGACGATTCGGATCCTTCGCCCCTCATTGAGCATGCACTAGATACGCACACCAAAGCGACCGCTCTGATACTTCACAACGAGCCAGCAACAATCGTTGCCCCTCAGGTCTTGGCACGCAGGAATCTCCGAACACCGGATAACTTGCAGGTCGTAACCGTTTTCCCGAAACAGCTAGCAACATCAATGAAGATATCGTTCGCCGCAGTGCGTCCGGACATTGCGCAACTATCAGAAGCCGCCGTGGGAGCCCTTTTGCGTCGAATAAACAATCCGAAAGCCCCGACGGTCACCCGCTATCTTGATTATCCACTAACCCAAGAGCCCGAGTAACATCGCAGCTACGTAGATTACGCGCAGAAAACAACCACGAGATTCTACATTAGTTAAGTTCGTCGATTTGACTTTTCAAAGATCAGGGTTTATTATTTAACTTGTTTAACCGGTTCAACAGTTTGGGATTAAAACTTCCCAAACGCAATAAATTAATCATTCAGCGCATAGGTGCGCTGTTAATGAAAGGAAATACCAAATGATCGGTTCAAATATGAAGCGCGTGATAGCTTTAATCGCCGCAAGTGCCGCGGCAGTCAGTCTCGCCGCTTGCGGTAGCAACTCGAGTCAAGATTCCAAAACAATCGAATTCTGGGACCCATACCCTCAGAAGAACGATAGCAGCACATGGGCGAAATACGTTACCAATTGTGCTCCTGAGGGATATAACGTAAAACGCATCGGCTATGCGCAGTCAGACCTATTAAACAATCTCACAACAGCTGTCAAGGCCGGCAACGCACCCCAGATCGCCCTGATCGATAACCCAAAGATGCCTACCGCTGTCGACGCAGGACTTGTTACGGATATCGAGGCAGCGGGAGTCGACGTTTCAGGATTCGACAAGAATATCGAAGGTCCCGGCATCATCGACGGCGTACAATATGGGGTTTCTTACGGCACTAACGCATTGGGCTTGTATTACAACCCCGATGTCCTCAATAAGGCCGGCGTCGACCCGGAATCGATTACCGATTGGGATTCACTCAACAGTGCCATCGAAAAAGTAGTAAACGCAGGATATAAGGGCATCACGTTCTCCGGCATTTCCGGCGAAGAAGGAACATTCCAGTTCCTCCCCTGGTTCTGGGGAGCCGGCGGTCAATTGAAGGACGCTTCAGGTTCCAGTGCCGAGCAGGATGCGCTTGATCTGGTATCCGGCTGGGTCCAAAAAGGTTGGGCTCCGAAATCGGTCGCAACGGACAACCAATCTGCTGCGTGGGATCTATTCCTTGGCGGCGATTACGGCTTCTCTGAAAATGGTTCATGGCAGATGGAGTCAGCCACCGAGAAAGGCTACAAGATGATTTCCATTCCAGACAAAGATGGCGGAGTAGCCCCGGTTCCAAGCGGTGGCGAGTTCATTACCATTCCAACCCAGAAAACCAAAGACAGTGACAAGATGAAGGCAACCGCGGAGGTCATTCAGTGCCTCATTGACGGAGATAATCTCAAGAAGACCAATGATGAGATGGTTTATCTTGCCGCCAAAAGTGACGTCCGCAAGCAGCAGGTGGAAGAGAACAGTGCCTGGGCACCTTGGGTTGACGCCGTAGAAAATGCTGAAGGCCGTACCACTGACGTTGGTCTGGAATACGAAGACATTTCTGCACAGCTTTCTGAAGATCTACAGGCTGCCTTGAATAAGGGCTGATTCGCGGTCTCATATTTTTCCGGGGCATCTGCCCGCCATTCATTGCGATATTCAGACGCCCCATTCCATCTTTTCCATCAACAGGCAGGTGAACTATGTCTCAAACAATCACCGCAGATAAACCAAGGCGAATCAAGCCAACCACATTGGCCGCCATTGGTTTCGCGGCCCCGCTGATTATTTACATGCTTATCTTCTACGTTTGGCCTCTGATTCAGAATATTTCCATGAGTATGCACCGCTACACACGTCGCACTTTTGTGACCGGCGATGCCCCTTGGTCTGGATTCGATATCTATAAGGAAATATTAAGCAATCAACAGTTCTGGACTATTCTCGGACAGACTTTGATTTTCGTCTTCGCTTCTATCGTTTTCCAATACTCTATCGGCTTGGCATTGGCGGTTTTCTTCAATCAGAATTTCAAACTTTCCGCGGCTTTGCGCGGCGCATTCCTTGTACCATGGCTACTTCCGCCAATGATTTCCGGTACGATCTGGCAATGGATGATGGACGCCGACAGCGGTGTTATTAATAATTTCCTCAAACTATTTGGTTTGGACCCGGTTTGGTGGCTGCAAGCCGATCATTCCTTGTGGGCGGTTATCATTGCCAATATTTGGCTTGGTATTCCTTTCAACCTCGTAATTCTGTATTCGGGCTTGCAAAACATCAATGGCGACTTGTATGAAGCCGCCGCGTTGGATGGCTGCAATGCTTGGCAGCGCTTCTGGAAGATTACTTTCCCGTTGCTCAAGCCGGTATCGATGATCACGCTCCTGCTAGGTTTCGTCTACACGTTACGAACAGTAGACATCATCTGGATTATGACCAAGGGCACTGGATCTTCGAGAACCTTGGCAACTTGGGCTTATGAGATGGCTTTCGGAAAGGGCACATCAGCAACCATCCGGTATTCGGAAGCATCCGTTGTGGGCACGATTCTCATTGTCGTAGCACTGATTTACCTGTGGGCCCAGCGGAATGAAGAGAAGAGGTAACTAAAATGAAACATCGTTCATCATGGTGGAAAACACTTATAGGCATCATTTTGACGCTGATTATGCTCTTCCCCGTATACTGGATGATCAATATATCATTCACGCAACGTCGTTCCATCCGTTCGGGTGATCTGTTCCCGAAAGATTTCACGCTCGAAAATTATGCTTCTGCGTTAAGCTCACAGCTCCCCTACCTAGGAACGTCATTGCTGGTTGCCATAGGATGCGTGATCCTGACTCTAGCAATTGCATTACCTTCGTCATACGCCATTGTTTTCTTGGAGTTCAAAGGCTCAAAATCCATGAACTTCCTGTTGATTGTTGCTCAGATGATTCCCGCGGTCGTTATGTCTCTAGGCTTCTACCAGATCTACAATGACATCGGCCTTCTCGACAGTATTCCGGGACTTATCGTTGCCGACTCCACTTTGTCGGTACCGTTCGCGGTGATTCTGATGACGGGATTTATGTCTGGTATGCCACGCTCGCTGGTGGAGGCAGCGCAAATCGACGGAGCATCACAATTGGGTGTTTTTACCAAAATCGTGATTCCGCTCTCCCGTAATACCATTGTCACGACTTCGCTATTCGCTTTCCTCTGGGCATGGTCGGATTTCATGTTTGCTTCGACCCTCGATTCCGGTGGCGGCAAGATGAGGCCAATCACCATGGGTCTATATGACTTTATCGGTTCGCAAAACCAAGAATGGGGGCCAATGATGGCCACCGCAGTATTGGCCTCAGTACCAACAGCACTGTTGCTGATTTTCGCGCAGAAATACGTTGCCGCCGGCGTAACAGCCGGAGCGGTGAAGGACTAATCCAACCCTTAAATACATAATTAACAAGGACCAGCTATGAGTGAACTAACTTTTGCTATCGATGGAGATGCACTGTTGTGGACTGGTGACGGCGAATACCTTCGCATCGAACCATGGGGAAAGAATTCAGTCCGCGTCCGTGCCTCGAAAATGCATGAGATACAAGAACAAGAAGGAGCTTTGCTACCACAAAACAATCAGGCCTCAGGCAGCCACAGCTATGGTATCACCATTGACAAGCCCAATAGAACCGCCGAATTACGCAATGGCGATATTGTAGTTCAAGCGAAAGCATCCTGCGGCCTGTACTCCGGATCAGGATATGAAGAGCCACGCTGTTTACTGAGCTTCTATAAGGCAGACGGCACACCACTCATTCAGGAAATACCATCTGGCGGATCACTAAATCTTCGAGCGCGATGGTTCAAACCGATCACCGGAGGCGACTATTCCATCGTCGCTTCCTTTACCACACCGGAAAATGAGAAACTATATGGTATGGGCGAGTACCAACAGAACATCCTCAATCTAAAAGGTTGTACCCTCGAACTCGCGCATCGCAATTCACAGGCATCTATTCCTTTCGTGGTTTCCAGCGCCGGATATGGCTTCCTGTGGAATAATCCGGCACTTGGAAACGTTACGTTCGGCAAGAACCGTACGGAATGGCGAGCTGAATCAGCCAAGCAGATTGACTACTGGATTACCACAGGCGATACACCTTCTTCGATAATGAAGCATTACGCCGACGCCACAGGGCACGCTCCTCACATGCCTGAATGGGGACTGGGATTCTGGCAGTGCAAGCTTAGATATTGGAATCAACGTCAGCTCCTAGACGTCGCTCATGGGTTTAAACAGCGTAATATTCCATTGGATCTCATCGTTGTAGATTTCTTCCACTGGCCGCATATGGGTGACTTCCGTTTTGAGAATGAATTCTGGCCCGATCCCAAAGCTATGGCGGACGAGCTGCACAGCATGGGAGTGAAACTCATGGTATCTGTGTGGCCCCAGGTCGCGCTCGCCTCAGAGAATTATGTTGAGATGAAGTCAAAGAACCTTCTCGTGCGCGCAGATAAGGGTGAAGACGTCGGCATGATGTTCGAAGGTCCCAGCCAGTTCTATGACGCCACCAATCCAAAAGCTCGCGAATATGTTTGGGAGAAGTGCCGAACAAATTATGCCGAGCTTGGGGTTGATGCATTCTGGCTCGATGAAGCGGAACCTGAATACGGCACGTACGATTTCGACAACTATCGATATTATGCCGGCCCAAACCAGCAGGTGGCAAACATCTACCCAAGAGACTATAACAAAGGCTTCTACGAGGGGCAACAAACCATAGGAAGGGATGGTGACATCGTCAACCTCACCCGTTGCGCTTGGGCTGGTTCGCAACGCTATGGTTCTCTTGTTTGGTCTGGAGACGTTGGTTCGACCTTCGCCGACCTTCGTGCCCAGATTACCTGCGCCATCCACATGGGCATGGCCGGTATCCCCTGGTTCACCACCGATATGGGCGGTTTCCATGATGGGATAATTGATTCGGACGATTTCAAGGAGTTGTTGGCCCGCTGGTGCGCGTTCTCATGCTTCCTACCGGTCATGCGCAACCATGGCGACCGTAGTCTGCATACGACAACCGGCAAGGAGACCATCACCAATTCGGCCGGAGACCACCGTTCGCCAAGTGGTGCCGACAATGAGCCTTGGAGTTATGGCCCCGAGACGGAGCAGATCTTCCGAAAGTTCATTGCCATTCGCGAGAAAATGCGCCCTTACACTCGGGAATTGTTCGAATCAGCACATACCGATGGCCAGCCTTTGGTCCGTGGGCTCTTCTACGAGTTCCCTCAAGACGAATCGGTGTCTGATATTGCCGATGAATACATGTTCGGCCCTGATATCCTAGTGGCCCCCGTAGTTGAGGCCGGAGCCAGATCGCGTGAGGTGACGCTTCCCGGAAACGCTAGCATCACATGGACGGATCTACGCACTGGCAAAGTGTATGGAGGGGGGCAAAAAATCACTGTCGACGCCGGAATAGACACGATTCCAGCCTTCGCACGCGACGGCCACGATCACGGACTGATCGGAATGCTATAAATTCCCGCACAACAAGTGTGGGGCGTCCGTTCCCAAGGCGAACGCCCCACACTCTGCGCATCTTTCCCATTTCAACCGGTCTATCTGCGGTATGTATGGCAGATTTGTAGCGGGCTTTCAGTCAAACAGATGTTGAGCAGTTTTACATGGCACTTATCAAAGATTTTGTTTTCTGCCGCTCCGTACTTAAGGAATTCAGCCAGAAAATACCGATCGCTTTTGCAGCCGCATCAATTAAGTGACTGCAAAAATCCATTCAATACGCTGCTGCCAGCAACACCTCGGAAAGCAAAGTAAAAGTTTGACCAATATATTCGGTTGCATCGCCAAGCAATGCAACCGTATTAAAACCTGGTTCGATTAAGGTTCGATAAATCCGCCTCGCCATTTTTGCTTATGGCGAGGCAAAATACATCCTTCCCACATGGCTTTGCTGCTTTTTGTATCTTTTGTTGTTATCCGTTGCCACTTATCGGCATCGGCACGGCATGTCAGTATCATGTGCGTATGCGACTTATTGGCAATATTCTGTGGCTAATTCTGGGTGGACTGTTGCTCGCCGCCAGCTGGGCCATTATCGGTTTGGTGTTGTGCATCACCATTGTGGGCATTCCACTGGGCATTCAGGCGTTCAAGATGGCGGGGCTCACGTTGACCCCGTTCGGTAAGACCGTGGAGTATGGCGGCGGCGTGGGATCCGTGCTGATCAACATCATCTGGTTCGTACTGGCCGGTTTGTGGATGGCGATTGGCTACATACTTGCCGGCCTGCTGAACTGCGTCACCATCATCGGTATTCCGTTCGGTATCCAGTCGTTCAAGATGGCCAAGCTGGCCTTGTGGCCGTTCGGTTCGCAAATTCGCGGGTAATGGTTGGCGTTTTTGAATGCTGGCACCCACATACGTTCCCCGCTTGCCTACGGTGACATGCGGTGCGGCACGTCTACCAAACGATACGCTGCTGATGCCGTCTTTACCGAGATTGATACGCACGCCCTTGCCCAAGCCGACGCCCTTTACGAACTCGGAACCCTGTGGAACTCTCCTTTGACTACCATCTCTCGCTGTCGCTTATATGGAGGAGGCGAGAAACAAACCGAGAGTAGAAGAACAAGTCAATCATCTGCCGATTCGGCCCAATCGAATCGAGACCATGATTGCTCTTCAACAGAGTGAAATGAGATGAATCCTGTATACACTCACCATATTTAGCGTTTTCGCCTTAGATTAACCACTAGCAGTATGGAGCGTCTTTTATTGGACAAAAAGTTCTACCTTTGGTAAAATATTCGTTTGTTAAAAGCCACCAATGCCTCTCACTGAAGCACACTAGGGTGGCATTTTTCTTGCTCGAGGGGACTCCATGGCAAATTCGCATGACGGCAATGCTCAAGTTCTTTCCTACCCGCAGCACCCACCAAAAGATTTTTCAGATCTGGCAGTCACTCTAATTAAGAACGGCCTGGGCGGAGTAGATGCCGAGACCCTTGAACGCCACCTCGAACAGGTTGGCTATTTTCGTCTAAAAGGATACTGGTATCCATTCCTTAGCCCATCTTCCTCATGCGACCACAAGCATGTCCTCCCATTCAGAGAGGGGACACAGTTCCAGCAAATCTGGTGCAGATATATATTCGATCAGGAACTGAGAACTCTCGTGTTCGACGGCATAATCACCTTTGAAATATATCTCAAAAGCTTTCTCGCACACGAGCTTTCCTTGTTTGGCGGCGAATTTGGATATACCACACCTGAAGGATTGCCTGAGCTTAGCTTTGATGATTATTTGGCATGCATTAACTCGTTAAGAGCATCGTTCACGAAATCCAATCTGCCATACCTTAAACATTTCAAAAGAACATATAAAGACCCATTGCCACCGTATTGGATGATAGTAGGATGCCTAAGCTACGGAACTCTGAAAGGTTATTTCTATCAGGGATCCCCCGATTCTGTTAAAAGAAAGCTAGCAGCGAAGTTTCATATTTTTAACCCAAATCCTAATCCCGCAGTACATGGAGACATCAAGATTCTCTCAAATTGGCTGGAAACGATTAGGCAAGTCCGCAACATGGTTGCACATCATGATCGTTTCTGGAACGAGACCAGTACCCGTATCGTTCCGAAGCTGCCTAAGCATCGGAGCGGTTCACACGCCAATGAATGGTGGGGCAACGATTGGGACGCCTTCAGAACAGACTCTACCGGCCCCGCCGCTTTCCTCACCATGGAAAACTACCTGCTGCAACAAATCGATGGCTCCGCATGGAAGAACAAATTCATCAGCCTCATGGACCGCTATCCGGAAATTCCTGCAACGGAAATGGGATTCCCCGAGGATTGGCGATCACTCGCATTGTGGTCATGACGACAGACACACACCGTCCGTGGTTCCACGACCCCTTGATCATGATTTGTAAGCGTGGCGAGTTCTAGTGAACGTCGCAACACTTGGCCTACCGCAGGGAGGATCAGGTGACCGCGAGCCACCATGATGACGGGACAGGGACCGACCGCTGGATGTTCCAGGGGCACGATTATCCGACGAGGAAGGCGATGTGCGAAGCCAGTCGGGCCGAGTACGTGCGCCTGCTGGCCGAAGAAGGCATGAACTTGGATTGGATACAATGTATTAGACAGTCCGATGAGGGACGAATGACATGAGATCGGAGGCCGACGATGGCCGGCCCGAAACATCCCCGCCGCTACGACGAGGCGTTCAAACGGCGGATCGTGCAGTCGTACGAGAACGGCAAGCCGCCGTCGCAGATCAGGGCCGGGTACGACATCGCGCGATCGGCCCCGCGGCGCTGGGTCCAGGGCATCCGCGACAGCGGCTCCACCCGGGCCGCGGACAACCGGACGTCCGGGTGGAACGAGCTAATCGAGCCGAGGAAACGCAACCGCCGGTTGGAGATGGAAGTGGATGTTTCAGAACAGGCGGCGCCGGTATTCGCACGAAGGCAGGCACGGTACGGTCCGACGCCGGCCGCTGCCCGATATCGGCGCAGTGCAGGATCCTGGGCGTTGCCAAGTCGACCTGCTGCTGGATGATCGGACACCCCGAGACCGAGCGCATCGACCCTTATGACAAGGACGTGGAGCGCGTGTAGCGCGACAGCGGCAGGGTGTACGGGGCCGGGAAGATCAAGCACGCCCTGGGGCAGGGGGCGTGGCGCTCTCCAGGCGCCGCATCAACCGGATCATGAAGGGGAACGGCATGGCCGGCTCCTATTCCAAGGCCGCCTACAGGCCACGCCCGGCCAGGCCGAACGACGACCCGGCTCCCAACATCCTCGCCCGCGAGTTCAATGGCTATGCGCCGCGCACCCATCTGGCCTCCGACCCGGCCTACGTGAGGGTCGGTGCCTCATGGTCGTACGTCTGCCTGCCCGGCGGCCTGGCCAACCGGCAGATCGCCGGCCATTCCGTGGAAGTCGGGCACGACACCGACCTCGTGCTGGCCGCGTTCGCCGCGCCGCGCTTCCCCCTGACGGACATCCAGGTGCTCCGCACGGACCGCGGCGGCGGGTTCGCCGGCGAAAGGATGGAGCGCATGCTCGCCGAGTTCGGTATCACGCGTTCCCTTTCCAGGCCCGGCAGCCCGTACGACAACGCGGTGGTGGAATCCACCGACCGTCTCATCAGGAAGGAACTCATGTACGACAACGTCTGCACGAGCGTGGAACGGCTGCGCTCGGACCTGAACAGGTACGTGTGGTGGTACGACCACCAGCGGCTCCACTCGACCCTCGATTACATGAGTCCCGTGGAGTTCACGCAACAAGGAAAGACCCTCCAGGAACAGTCCAACACACCGTTGCCAATCCACGCGCTCGTCGTGCCCTCTAATTTACACATGATGAAGAATTTAGGTAATACTTTGCTGTGTCGACCTCTATGCCGCCGTCTTTATTCCGGCAGACAAAGATGACGGTGCCGACGATGACGGTGGCAGCAAGGATGGCGAGTCTGGTTTCGCGGCGTTCCCTAGCTGCCATATCGGCATATCGGTTGGCTAGGACTTCGGCTTCGGCGGCGACGCCGCTGGCGGCGATGGCTGCGGATGATTATTCGTGATGTTTGGCAGTGGGTGTTGGTGCCAGATTTCCACCGCACCACAGCCTCCAAAAAATCAGATGAAGGTAGGCCAGAAGACCAATGACAATCGTTTGAATGTCCATCAGAATTGGTAAATAGTGCCTTTCTAGGTTTATAGATGTGCGGTAGGACGAGGGATAGGAGTTTCTATTGTGCCTTTATCGCTAATCTTTTTGCTGGAATACCAGCCCATGTTGTATTGACAGCATTAATGTTTTTGATGACTAATGTCTTGGCTCCTATACGAACATTATTAGCGATATGTATGTTACCTAAAACAGCGCAATCTATCATCAACTCAACATTATCCCCAATTGTGGGGCACATGTTATGAGCCTGTGCAATGACAACGCCACTAGATATGCTGCAATGTTTTCCAACTTTAGCATTAGGATTAATAATTATCCTCTGCGGATGCCAAATCACCAATCCTTCATCAAATACATTAATAGCAAATTCAGAACAAAACCTATCTTCTAGTCTTTTAAGCTGTAACTTGCGGCAATAATAAGCAACTTTATGATAGAAAGAGTTTGAGGAAAGGTTAAAATGATATTCACATAATCGTATTAAAGTTTTTATTCTATAAATAGGGTCAAAATGACGCAATATAATGTTTGGGTGAGGTGGCTGAGCTTCCCGGTCTGCATAGAGATATCTTTTGAGATCTTCCTTTGTGTGAATCATTTTTCCTATCCTTTTCAAAGGTGTTATATACGTATGCCGTTTCTATTTTTTGCTGCGTAGAGCGCAGCAATGAGATGATATAAGTTCAAACGAATTAAAAGCCATCGAATACGAGCAGGAAAAGATAGATTACTCATTTTTTTCAAATCTTTACGTACGCCGCTAGTGGACAACGCGCGATATATATTCGTGAAAGATATGCCTTGTATCACACATCCTCCAATAAAACGAAAAACAGATGCCACAAAAGAATCATCAGCATAATGCTGATGATTCTTTTGTGTGTTCTTTACCTTAATGATACGTTTCATTGCCATGAGAACAATATGAATATCGGCAAAATAAGAAAGTGACGCTTTTGCGCAAACCCCATTAGGATTAATAATGTAATAATAGACTTTATCTGATGACATATATACCGTCGAGACATGCTCAAGATACTTGAGTGCAAATTCAAGATCTTCGCCCATAGAAAGCATTGTATTAAATGTTAGACCATAAGCATCGATAATCGATTTCTTATAAATCTTATTCCACGGAGGATTAACACGTTGTTGCAATACCGTGTCGATATAATCGTCAAGAGGTATGAATCCCCTTTGAATGCCAAATAAACCATCAATGAAACCACTCTGATGCGTACCCTCAAACCAGTTCATTTGAATTAAATCTGCATCAGTATGCTCGCAAAGATAACAAATCCGTGCTACATATTCTGTAGATATGTCATCATCACTATCCACAAATAGTATGTAGTCTCCAGAAGCATGCTGTAAACCGAGGTTTCTAGCCGCGCTAACACCTTGGTTCTCTTGATGCAGAACAGTAAGACAACTATGTTTACTGGATAAAACTTGACATATGGTGTAGGTATCATCTTGAGATCCGTCATCAACGACGATTATCTCCATGCGGCCATAATCTTGTTTAATAAATTTATTGATTAAACTGGAAATAGAGCTCCCAGCATTATAAGCGGGAATTACGACACTGAACAAAGGGTTAGAAGTCATTTATTGTCCTCGTAATCACTAATGAAATTATGCGTTATGTCGCCCATGATGAAAGATACGTGAGGTCAACTTTTCAAAAAATTCATCATGAATTACTTTCAGATACACCATTGAGCCAGAAAGATATAGGAATCCACCTACTAGAATCTGGATAATTAACGTAATGATCGTATTGCCCATATAGGCACCAATCCAATATACAACAGCAAACATTATCATTCCAATTGGGAACAAGAAAAGAACTGGCTGTAAATATTGCGACATAGGAAATGATCGACGAACAAGTATTAGCTGTACAAAAAATACTGTAAATTCAGCAATAATTGTTCCAATCATTGCACCAATACCGGCGAATTTTGGAATAAGTATGATGTTTACTGCAAGGTTGGCAAGTGCACCGATAACTGAGGAAATTACATAAGGCTTATCTAATTTATTGGGAATTAAATACTGAGTACGAATGACATTTGCCCAAGTGACGAATATAAGACTAAAACCAAGGCCTGCGATTATCGGCGCACTGCCAACGAATTCGGAACCAAAATAGACTGGAGCAAGTACATTACATATTCCAGCTAATCCAAATGCAGCTCCAACTACCAGTAAGGTAAAGTACCTGACTGAGATTTTATTTAAATAGGAAATGCGATGCTCGTCACCTGTTCCCAACAAAACAGTGATGCGAGGCATCATTACAGTTCCAAATGCCGTAATGAGACTAGATGGTATATTAATGATTTTTTCTGCATTATCAAACAAGCCAACTTGCGACATGGAAGACATTGCGCCAAGCATGACTTTATCTAATAGTTTATATATGCTATATGCAATTGCAGGAATGAAAAGCATCAGTACAGGTTTAATATTGGACTTAACCTGAGACCATGAAGGTTTACAGAAATCAGCGTACTTCCGAATACGGAGCCAAAGATATATTTGACTAAATAACATGCCGCATGACATAATCAGAGCGTATATCCAAAGGTCTTCGCGGGATCGAACAAAAATAAAGATTGCCACTACAGTAGCAATCTTTATAATTGCATTCCTAGTGACTGTTACTGCAAATTGTTCTAAGCCAAAGAAAAACCAAGTTATATCTAAGACATAAGATAAAACAATTATGCTTTCAATGTATGCAATTGTTTTATCTCCTGAAAACCAACAATAAATAAAAAGAAAATAAAGAAGCAAGGCAATAACTGTGGTGCATAACTGGATAATATAGGTATTACTGAAGGCTTCTGATACCTTTTGCCTATTATCTCGTACTAGGGCAACACTACGATTGCCATGGTTTGCTATTCCAAGCATGCCAAATAAGCCAAAATATGTAACAATGGAAAATATATAGGAATAAGTTCCTAGTCCATCTGCCCCAAGTACTCGTGATACGTATGGAGCGGTGATTAGCGGTAAAATAATAACGAGAATTTGGTAGGCAACATTGTATGCTAAATTCTTCTTTAGAGAGGACATGAGCTAAACTTCCTGTTGCTTCGTGACGAATTGAACAATCATATCAATGATTTTTTGATCAATATCTGAATCAAACTTCCGGGCAAATAACATCCCTGAAGAAATAAGTGCACCATAGTCTTTTTGTCTGAAGGTATATGGATTACCTCGTTGCCAATCGATGCAGTAACGAATCGAATCATAACTATCGCAATAATTTGGTGTATATATTCTGTTCTTAAAATACGAGTTGGCAACTATGGTTTGCAGCATAAATTCATCTCCGCAACGTGTGCGTTTGAATATATGCTCTACTTCCTTACGCTGAGAGACGACATATCGTGCGAGTTCATCAGTAATACTGAACCAATTGGCGCCTTTTTGATATTTGATGCCATAGCGGCGTCCACGGTCAACCCCTATTTGGAGCGTTAATATAAGACGATATAATGTTTTTTCAATAATATTTTTATGACGTCCGGAAAAGAATGCATATTTTGATACGCGTTCATAGGTTGAACGATCCAAGATATGTTTATCGAAATGAATGAATTCAGTACCCTGATGCTCATCAAAATAGTTATGTATGGCCTGTTGAGAAGCAAGAGGTAAATCGGCGCCAGATAATAGATGATAATAAGAGTAGGTCGATTCAGATGTTGCTGCTTCAAGAAGACGCAACTCACATTCGATTTGCGAAAAATCCCCCCAGCGAACATCTACACGATTGCGAAGAACTACTAACTTGGCATTCCTGACTTGCGCACTTAATTGATGCTTAATTCCATCAAAATCTTTATATTTTGCATCAATATGCAAGAAAATGTCATTGTTCTTGTAGTCCAAACATCGCATCAGCATCCTCAATTGCTCAGGATGCTGATGCGCCATAATCAAATATGCGTGTTGAGACATTAGTTCAATGAATCCACTACAGATTGAAGATACTCGAACGAATGAATTCGAAGTGGCTCTAATTTATCAGGCAGCTGCGTATAGTCTACCGGTTCAAACAAATCAAGAGCAGAAAGCTCAGCGATAGTACGGTATCGTGACATGAGACCAAGCTGTGTTAAGAATGAGCTCGCGCGATCATCGAGCGAGGACTCGCTATGCTTGCTGCGGATATACCAGAAGTTCTTTCGGTAAATTGTGCCAAAAGCAGTTCCGTGGAACGAACTTGTGACAAAGAGTTTTGCATGCTTGACCACATTCATATAAACGTCAGGTCCATAAGAGCGTATGAGTCTAATGTCGTTACGCCAGCACATTTTTAGAGTCCATTCTTTTGCTTCCATGAAATACACAGGCATTCCGGTCTTCTTAGAAATGGACTTCAGGAAATGTTGGACTTCTTCGGTGATGCTGAAACAGTAGTAGAAGATATAATCTCCACTAATAACAGGTGTATCACCAACGTCGACAAGTTGTTCCCATTCGCTTTCATTAAGAAGCATGGTGGGATCTAGGCAGATAGGTACTTCGACGCCAGTTGCTTCCTTGATCCATTTCTGTGCATTCTTTTCTCGAACAGAAATTTTGTCAAAATGTTCAAGATAGTTCTCATAACGTTTTGTATCGCCTTCAAGAATGAAAGGATTGTTAGCGCCGAAACTCACAGCATAGGCGAATTTGGGTCGGTCCTTAACGAACGAGAGGTAGTATGCATCATCCGCATCAATGCACTTGATATTCCAAACTTGATCACTTCCGGTTATGAAGGCTTTATACTTATCGGCGAGCGGCTTAAGTTCTTCAATTGAAGAATACGTATCAGAGGACATATGGAAGTATCGTTTTTCGAATGCTTCATAAGAGTCGTACTGGTGTTTCATTTGACTCATATTGGTGGACCAAATCAGGCTTTTAATTGCTTGTTTCCAGTTTTTAGGCTTTGGAACCGGTGCGTACATATTACGCTGGCCCTGGTTGGAAAAATCAATTAACTCAGTCTTTTGGTGGAAATGGTTTTCTAAAATGTGTTGAAGCGCCAAAGCCTGAAGCATAGAGCCATTATTGTGGGACGCATGGAAAGTCATCATACCGATGGTGTCTGCGTTCGTTGTCATATTGTCTCCTTAATTGATTTTGAAAAAATATTCGAATATTGATTATTGAAATATCCGCTAATAGCCACGAGAAGAATGAGAAGATAAACATAATTTTGCATGACTCCAGCCCAGAATAAAGTTGTTTCAAATAGGGCTGAGTATAGGCACATGATTGTTAATGAAATTGTATGCTTTCGCATTGCACGCAATTGAACATGTCTTAGTCCAATAAATAGGACCAATATCATTAAAATGTATAGAATAATTCCAATAAAACCAGTAGTAACAAGTACATAAACATAGCTGTTGTCAAGCCAATATGTTGGGTACGGGGTTAGATTCATGCCATAAATTTCACTGGAAGCTAATCCGAGTCCTATCATCGTACGTGTGCTTGAGAAGAACGTTGGTAATGCTACCTCAAACAATGTTTCTCTGTTGGATTGATTCAACAAATCTGTTAATGGAATATTGGAAGCTCCTGCCACAAAGAAAACAAACAAGAAAAGTAATAGAAGACATTCAAGAAGTAATTTAAAATAACGTCTATTGGGTGTTTCTTTCAGCGACATGAACCCATAGCAGATTGCGTACACGATCAAACTTGAAATCGCATTACGAGAGGCGCTTCCCAACAGCATGAGAACACTTATAAGAAGTACAATCACATTCAGGATATTATGCTTAAAAGGAATGAGATGTCGAGCTTTGAGAATCATCCAAATGATAATATGGCATGCGCAAAATGCTCCTAGAGCATTGTAATGGCTAAAACCATAATCTGCTCTTACTCGACTCGAATCACTGAATACTGTCAAAGGATTAAGTAAACCGAGATCAGTTATATGAGTAGCAAACTGGAAAAATAAAATAAAAGAAAATGTATAAAATGCTGTAAGCAACATTTTATCGAATAGTCGATATGCCACTGTTACAGAGACCGTTGAAAACACGATCATAAGAAAGAGCATTTGCCTGAGTAAGATACCGTTCGTGTATTGCGCTAACGGTGGATTAACAAAAATAGCACCGAATAATATTATATAAATAATCAGCAAGGCAGATAATGCCGTTGACCAATGCATAGTGCCGATTTTTTTAGTACTTATTTTTTTACTGACATAAAGACCTAACATAGATAAAGAATAAAAAGTCTGTACCGCAGTAGTATTAAGAGGAACGTAATTGAATTCAGTGGTAATGGAGGCTCGGCTAAGTAATATAAATGCAAATAATATCATGCATAGCTTTTCTTGCGTGATATGGAATCTAGATATCGTTGACATAGTCACCTCCTATTTAAATTATCAAGTTTTTTTATTCCTATTTAAAATAGATCAGATTTTATTGCGTATTTTATAAGTCATAAATATGACTTTATATAACGTTGCATTTATCAAAAATAAATGGAATTGGATACGTTTTGCTTTTGATATGTAGTTTGCCTGTGCAATGTACTGTTTTTGGTTTTGAATGATGGAAACACATTGCTTACGAAATGCTTCCGGACAAGGTACTTGATTCTTCAAGTATGAGTCATAAACGGTCAGCGCTGCAGATGCATATGCAGTATGTCCAATTACAGATAAGGACGGATAGTTTCGATCTATATAACGCATTTGCTTATATGCAGCTTCAAGGAAATCATGATTGATTTTCTTACTTTTAGTAATACTGTTTGTCCGCTGGTAGTAGTTGTAACAAGCGTCTGACACGAAGGCTACCTTTTGGGCACGATCAAAGATTTTGAACATGATAAAGAAATCTTCGCTAAGCTTGCCAACGGGGAAGCGTATGCCATCGAAAAGCTCAGATTTGTAGAGCTTGCTCCATGCACCCATATCGAACAGTCGATAAGTGTTCATCTCTGTGATTGCATCGGGAAAGTCAAATACTTGATCAGGCTCGATATTTGCCTTTGGAATGACTGTACCGTTATCGAATACATAATTAATACCGCATACAGCAAGAACGCAGTTATTCTTTTGGGCTGCATTAAGCAATTTCTCATACATGAATGGCTCAATGAAGTCATCGCTATCCACAAAGCCTAGGTATTCACCATGTGCTGCATCAATACCGGTATTGCGCGCTGCTGCAAGACCGGTATTCCTCTGATGAATTACCGTGATTCGTGGGTCTTTATTGGAGTAATCATCGCAAATGAGTTCAGATCCATCGGTTGACCCATCATCGACGACAATTATTTCGATGTTGGTGTATGTCTGTCGCAAAATACTATCTAGACATTTAGCAACATAGGGCTTTACGTTATAAACAGGCACAACAACACTGATAAGGGGAAGTGCTGTATTACTCATTGATCTTCTCCTTTGTAGGTGTTGAGTGTTTGTCGGGTGATGGCGTCCCAGTTGTAGCGGCCGGTGACGTATGCGGCTGCGTCCTTTCCGAACGCGGCGACCGTGTCTGGGTGGTCGAGGAGCTCCTGGAGCCTTGCCGCGAGGTCGTCCACGTCGCCCTCGCGGAACGTCACGCCGTGCATGACGCCGTCTTCGCCCCTGAGCACGTCGGCGCATTCGGGGATGTCGCTGGTCAGGCAGCAGTTCCCGTAGCTCAGCGCCTCGAGCAGGCTCATCGGCATGCCCTCCAGATCGCTGGGCAGCACGTACGCGTACGCGTTGGAATACAGTTCCGCCAGCTCCGCGCCCTGCGTGAACCCGGCAAGCACGATGCGCGGATCCGATCCAGCTGCCTTCCTGACCGACTCGTAGTATTCGGCGGAATCCGATGCGCCGCCAGCGATCACGAGCCTCTTGCCGGTGTCCAGGCGCTTGAACGCGTCGATGAGGTAATGCACGCCCTTCTCCGGAACGATGCGCCCCAGGAACAGCACGTAGGAGTCCTTCACCAGCCCCCACTTCTTCGCGATCAGGTCCGCAGCCACCGACTCCACCGGCTCGATGCCGTTCGGGATCAGACGCGTGGACCGGCCGTACGTCCGTTGGAAGTACTCCTGAACGCCGCGGCTCAGCACTATCACCTCGTCCGCGCACCTGGCCGCCGTCCGCTCGCCGAGCTTCAGGTACATGGAGGCGAATTTGCCCCACTTGGCACGCTGCCAGTCAAGACCGTGAATGGTCGCTACCGTGCGAATGCCCGCTCAATGCGCCAGACGCAGCATGACGCAGGGACCTTCGGCATGATAGTGGATCACGTCCGGTTTGGCCGCAATGGCTTTCAGCGTCGCAAAGAATGAGGAGGTCAACGCCGCCAAACCTTTCGCTTCGAAAGTTGGCACTGGAACAACACGCACGCCGTTATATACAAAGGGCTTATTTGCAGAATGAACGTTTCCGTCAAATTCGGCGCCCGCAACATTATGTCCCTTGCGATTGTACGCGATGACCTTATGCCCCTTTGCGGCCATACGCGTAGCTAGTTCATCTACAACGATCTCAATGCCGCCTTCACGAGAAGGAATGCGCTTATGGCCTATCATCGCGATATTAACCATCACCGGTCACCCCTTAGTTATTCAGAGTGCCGGAATCGTGCCACAAGCGTTATGCAGGGCAGAGGATTGCATAGTCTGACCACTAACCAAACCGACGTAACGGCCGTTATCGGCTCTTTTTCTCATTCAGAAACGTCCGGAAAACCGACTGAATCAGATTTCAAACACAGTTTTTAAGTCACGAGCAAGCAAAGCGTTCATGGAAAACCTGTGAAGAATACCCCCAAAGTAGGTGACGGGGGCTGGGTGTGTCTGAGGGGGATGCAAAAATCGACCTTGGCAGGTAGTGAACGGGATTGGGTAACTCCTGCGCGGTTTGGGTTGCTCTTGAGAGACACCAATTCGGGGTTCATTTAGAGGGAAAGGACGGGACTCGCATGCCGACCACAGGTCGATCGATTGCAAAAAGAGCCGATAACGGCCGTTATGTCGGCTTAGTCCCGGTTCGAGGACGGTAATCCAGTGCCGATTCGCGTAGCCCAGGTCATGGGAAAAATGCTTGGCGGTGGTGTCGAATCCGTAGTGATGAACTACTACCGCCATATCGACCGTAGCAAAGTGCAGTTCGATTTTTTGGTGGATGCCGATTCGACTCGCGTTCCAGAAGAGGAAATCAAAGCGTTGGGCGGCCGCGTTTTTCGCATCCCTCCATACCAGCATCCCCTTCGCTACCGCAAGGAATTGGTCAGGCTTTTCCATGAGGAACACTGGCCGATCGTGCACAGCCACATCAATACGCTCAGCGTATTCCCATTGTCTGCGGCCAAAAAGGCTGGAGTGCCGGTCCGTATCGCCCACTCGCATTCCACGATGGGCAAGGGCGAGTTTGCCAAGAACCTGATGAAGCTTGCACTGCGTCCGCTCTCGAACCTTTACCCTACAGAATGTTTCGCATGCAGTGAATACGCCGGAAAATGGCTGTTCGGCAGAGACGCTGACTTCACAGTGATTCCCAACGCCATCGAACTGGAGAAGTTCCATTTCGACCCAGTCCTTCGCCAGGAAACCCGCAAGGAACTCGGCATAGCCGATGGTATGTTCCTGATTGGCCATGTGGGTCGTTTCATGCCGCAGAAGAATCAGGCTTTCCTTGTCGACGTTCTCGCCGAGCTCCTTCCCCAGAAGCCGGACACGATACTCGCGTTCGTTGGTGACGGTCCAGACAGACCAGACGTACAGCAGCACGCCCAAGAACTCGGCATTGGTGACCACATTCTGTTCTTGGGCCAGCGCACGGACGTCAACCACCTTTACCAGGCGTTCGATGCTTTCTGTCTGCCGAGCCGTTATGAAGGTCTCGGCATGGTCGCCATCGAAGCCCAGGTCGCCGGATGCCCCTGTGTCCTCAGCGATCAGGTTCCGCACGAAGCCGATATTTCCAGAAAAACATCTTTCATAAGCTTGGAAAATAAATCTTCTTGGATTTCAACTGTACTCAACATTTCCTCGCAAACAGCGAATCGGCAGATTGAAACATCAAACACATGTGCTGAAAAATATGACATTTCAGCCAGTGCGAATCGTCTGACCTCTCTGTACGTAAGCAGTGCGGAAAGCGCGAATGGATGGGAGGAAACGCTGTGAATCCTCGCGTTGCTGTAATCACTTCAGGCTATTTGCCAGTACCGAATGTTCTCGGCGGAGCTGTCGAAGCATTGGACATGATGATGGTTCAGGAGAATGAGAAGACTCCGAATTTTGATTTCACTGTTTTTTCTTCTTGGGCACCCGGCGTAGATCAGATCGTGGGTGAAGGTAATTTCAAGCATACTGATTTCTGCTTTATCAAGACGCCATTGCTGGTTCGCGCGGCGGATCGTTGCATTTATTGGGCAGCCAAGCATGTGCTCCACAAAAAGAAGCTCATGAGCTATCGGTATATTGTGCAACGCCTGTGGTATATCAACAAGGTTTCCAAGAAGCTCGCACAGCCCGCAAAGAATGGCGGCCCAGCTTTCGACAAGATAATGATCGAAAACCACGCAACATTGTTCATGACCATGCAGAAGCACGGTAATTCCGAGCGATATGCGGGAAAAGTGTATTACCACCTGCATAACGAAGTTCTTAATGATTTCGGCTGCATTAAAGAGATTTCCAAAGTCAAAAAAGTACTTGGAGTTTCCAAATATATTGTTGGCACGCTTGACACGTATTTAAGAGAGCATGGTGAGCCTGGTCTGCGCGAAGACCAGAAAGCTGTATGGCGTAATGGCGTCGACACAAGCCGGTTTGGTTCGGAGGAGGCTAATAGCAAGGCGATTGAATTTCGAAAGAAATTCAATATAGCCGAGAATGATATTGTTTTCCTGTTTTCCGGGCGTCTTACTCCGGAAAAAGGCGCTGAAGAACTATTGAAAGCGTTTACTGAAGTAGCGCAGAAAGTTCCCAATGCCAAGCTGGTTGTTGCCGGAGCTTTCTTCTTTAATTCGAATATCGTGAGTCCTTTTGAACAGAAACTTCGCGATTTAGCTTCAAATCCTGTTGTGAAGGATCGAATCATCTTCACTGGCTTTGTGAATTACGAAGATATGCCAGCTATTTATGCCATGGCCGATATATGCGTATTGCCGTCAATTTGGGACGATCCAGCACCCCTCGCGGTAATCGAAAGCTTGGTTTCTGGTAAGCCGCTCATCACCACTCGTTCCGGAGGCATCCCCGAATACGCCGATGGGCAGTCAGCCATCATCCTTGAGCGTGGCGATCAACTTGTTGACCAGCTTGCTGATGCTATGACAAAGATTGCTCGAGACTCCGACGAACGTGATGCCATGGGCGCGCATAAAACAGCATTACGTTCCGAATTTAATAAAGAAACATACATGGCACAATTAGCCATTCGTCTGAGGTGACTACGTGGGTAAGTACAAGAATCTGCTAGTCAATGTCGGCATCTTCGGACTCAGCGCAGTAGCTACCAAACTGATGGCATTCATACTGATGCCGTTGTATACCCTGTACCTATCTACAGAGGAATACGGCATCATGGACATGGCTACCATCATGGTGACCACATTATTCCCTGTACTAACTCTGCTCATCAGCGAGGGCATGCTCCGTTTTACGCTTGATGATAAGTCAAAAGCCGCGTTTTATATTACCGAAACCATGCTGGTCATGTTGGCAAGCTGTGTGCTTTTGGCAATTATTCTGCCAGTATTTGATTTGCCTATTTTTGGTGGATTAGGTAGATATAAAATTTGGTTCTTGTTGTCCTATGCGGCGTTGTGTTTTCCCTCTGTGATGGGTACTGTCGCTAGGGCTATGGATCAGATGAAACTCATTGCTTACGCCTCAATATTGTCTGCGCTTATTATGGGCGTGCTTGCTTATGCGTTGATTGCCGGAATGAATCTCGGTCTTATGGGGTATTTCTACTCTTATATCGTAGGCAATGGTTCAGCGATCCTGGTATATCTTTTCGCCGGTAAGCAGTATCAGTTTATCGATTTTACAGTATGGCGAAACAACGCGTCTCTTCGTAAGCAGCTTTGGCGCTACTCGCTGCCATTGGCTCCGAATTCATTGTGCAACCAGATTCAGACGACGGTTAGTCGTTTCATTATTACAGGTGTACTGGGTATTTCCGCTTCTGGTTTGTATGCTGCAGCTTCAAAGATTCCTAATTTGCTTAATGTGCTTCAACAGATTGTTCAACAGGCTTGGCAGCTTTCCGCGTTCCAAGAGTTTAAGAGCTCTGGGCTCAAGCATTTCTATGATGTAATCTGGCGTGTGTACCATGCCCTGATGTCGGTAGGAAGCGCATTGGTAATCACACTCTCTCCGTTCATCGCTAGGGTGCTTATGCAGCGCCAGTTTTACTCGGCATGGCCTCTTATATCCATTCTTGTGCTTGCCTTTTATCTTAGTGCTATCAACAACTTTCTTGGCACGATTTATCAGGCTTATATGCGTACAAAGCCGTTACTTGTGGCAACAGTTGTGGGAGCCGTAGCATGCCTCGCATTTACCGCTGTCCTCGTACATGACTGGGGTATTTCAGCTGCTGCATTCGGCGTGTTTGTCGGTAGCTTGGTGATTTTCGTGGTTCGTGTGATTGATGTGCGTCGTCTGATGTCCATCAATATGAGGCCGATTCCTACGGCCATTACCATGACGCTGCTTACTGTCCAGTCCTTGGTAACCTCGAATCAATGTAACCATTGTCTATTCTGGTCATCGATTTGTCTGTTGCTTATTGCATTCGTGCAATGTTATGAACTTAAGCCTCTTATTACTCTGATATTCACAAGGAGGAAGTACACAGCATGAGTACTAATCCATCTGCCATGCCTGAGAAAACCCGAACTGAAGATCTCCCCCTGATTTCAGTGATTGTTCCTGTGTACAAGGTTGAGCGCTATCTTGACCGTTGTATACAGTCAATCGTCGACCAGACGTATCGAAATTTGGAAATCATTCTGGTCGATGATGGCTCTCCGGACGCTTGCCCTGATATGTGTGATGCTTGGGCGGCAAGAGATTGCAGGATCCGTGTCATTCATCAGGAGAACCGAGGATTAGGTGCCGCTCGAAATAGCGGAATCAGAATCAGCACCGGAGAGCTTATCGGTTTCGTTGATTCTGATGATTGGTTAGAACCGACTATGTATGAAGTCCTATATCGTTCTCTCACCAAAGAAAACGCTGATACCTCCATGATCACCGGTGTCTTGGAATATCCTAACGGACGACAAATATATCTTTATCATCCTGATTTACATCTGGTAATGACCACTTCGGAATCCTTTAAATACATTAATCTGCCAGGTTATTCGACAATCTCTGCTTGGAGCAAGCTCATCAAACGTTCCACTCTAGGAAATATTCGTTTCCCGGAAGGGTGCACTGGCGAAGATTGGCAATTCACCTACGATATACTTGCAGCGAGCGTACGAACTACTTTTGATTCAACGCCGCAGTACCATTATCGACAAGTTGCGGGAAGCCTTTCTAACACGAGCACAAATTTCAATTTTGCTGGTTACGAAGCTACCAAAAACATGGTGAAACTGGTACATCAAAAATTCCCCGAACAGCTTCCTTTTGCGTTGTATGGACAAATGAGAAGTATGGTGAGCCTTTATGATCAGGCTCTTGTCACGGGGCATGCTAAAGAACAGCAATGGCGAGATTTCGCAGAAGACACTCGCACTTTCGTCAATCAAAACATGAAAGCTGTTACTGAATCCGTGACGCTCCCTCGTGGGCGTCGCCTGCAGCTCAAACTCATGGCCATCTCTCCAACGCTTTATGGCGTGTTTTTCTTACTTCATAAACGTATTCATCCGGAACGGAGCAAGTGAAAAATGAGCATTAAACAACTTGCGATGCGGTTAGTTTATGGCCACAAGGCTTCATCGGAGCAATACATATCATGGCTCCGAAGCCAGGGAGTACACGTGGGACAGCATGTGCATCTATATACGCCATGGTCCATCAGAATCGATACTCAGAGACCTTGGATGATTGAAATCGGCGATAACGTACATATCACCGCAGATTGCTCTATTTTGCAGCATGACTATAGCTGGGCAGTAATACAACGCCTTACGGGTGAAGTGCTGGGATCATGCGGAACGGTTCGTATTGGCAATAATGTTTTTGTCGGTCAGAAGTCGTTGATTCTCAAAGGAGCTGAGATCGGAGACAACACCATCATCGGAGCTGGCAGCGTGGTGACAGGCCGTTTGGATGGGAACGCTGTATATGCCGGTACTCCGGCAAAGAAAATCTCTTCCTTGGAAGCGTATATCGGCAAACGCCGCAAACTTCAATTAAATGAAGCCGTGTTATTAGTACGTGAGTACGAGCAGACATATGGAAAGCGGCCGCCAAAAAAGCTACTTCGGGAATTCTTCTGGCTGTTTGAGCCTAGGAACACTCAGCTGGATGAGGTATTCCAAAAGGTTTTCCAGCTTGATAACAATACCGAACGTTCACAGCAAGCGTTTGTTCAAAGCGAACCCATGTTTAGCAGCTATGAGGCATTCCTCAAATACGTTGAATCAAATTCTTAACAGCTAGCACAGAGAAAGAGGCTTCTATGAAAGACTCAATTACTTCTTACACCATTACCTGCAGCAGACCAACTAATTATGGCGCTGTTCTGCAAACTTACGGCTTGAACACCGCTCTACGCAAGATGGGTGTGGACGCCAAGGTGCTGGATTACAACCCCAAATACTACTACACGTCTACGCGGCCGCTGCCTATTCGCATGCTTCGCGCCATCGTACGCTTCCCTGATTTGGTCAAGGGGCGCAAAGTGTTCGGCAAATTCCTTGAGGACTACATACCTATGAGCGCCAAAACTTACCGTACGCTTGCCGAGATTGAGGCTGACACCCCCCAATCCGACGTCTATATTTGTGGCAGCGACCAAATTTGGAACTGTAAGAACAAGCTTAATGGTAAAGATGATGCGTTCTTCCTGTCATTTGCGCCTGCGGGCGCTCGCAAAGTAGCGTATGCTGCCAGCATTGCCATGCCTGAAATTCCTGACGATCAGAAGGATCGTTATCGTAGACTGATTTCCGATTTCGATGCCGTGTCTGTGCGCGAACCGTCGTCGGTGCCCATGCTTGAAGATCTCGGCATTAGTAATGTTCAATCCGTCATTGACCCAGTATTTCTGCTTGAGAAGGATGATTGGAACGTAATCGCCGATGCCAGCGATTTCACTCCTACTGAAGATTACGTACTGGTGTATGGCTATAACCGCCAGAAAGATGTATACGCTTATGCACGTCGGCTTGCCAAGAAGCTAGGCGTGAAAGTCTATACCATCGGTACTGCCATCGAAGATTACACACTTGATCAGGACCGTTATTTTTGGAATGCTTCCCCTAACACTTTTGTGAACCTGATTCGCAATGCGAAAGCCGTGGTGACAAATTCATTCCATGGCACTGTGTTCTCTATTGTGTACAACAAACCATTCCACTTCTTTACAGTTAAGCAGACCACAAATTCACGCATGCTCGACCTGCTGGATTCGCTAGCGTTAAAAGACAGACATGTTACCAGTGGCGACCTGCTGAGCAACCACATCGACTATACGCAGCCGAATACTCTACTCGCTTCATTACGTAAACAGTCATTAGCTTATTTACACAGCAGCGTATCGGAACCACTAAATCAGCATTAATCAAGAGTCCAAAGGAATGTCATTATGAATTGGAAGAGCACTGTAGAACAGTGGATGCCAAAACCGCTTATCGCTCCTCTCAAGAATCTGCGTCAAAGCATTCATCTATATCAAGATTCGTGGGCACAAGCCAAGCGGTTTAATCGTAGCTACTCTCGCATTATGCCCCATGAACGAGTAAGAATCGAGACACGAGTGATGTTTCTCAGCCATCAAATTGAAAAGGGTCTGAGCCATCACAATTTTCGCTATGGGTTTGGGAAAAAAGTTTTTAACGAGCTTCCGACCATGCTTACACGTCTGGAACAAGCAGATCTGAATTTCGCTAATAACACTGTGTACAAAGAAAGTCTTGCTGCGCTTCATGAGTACATGCAGCGTCATCTCGATGCGGAGAAAGATATTTCTTGGCAGCAATCGTTATTCACTACAGATCAGTGGCAACACATTATGAATGCCGAATCAAACGATGGTGGAAGCATTTCTATCCGTAAAAGTGACAAGCTCAATAACAAAGATCTTTCCTTTGCTGCGTTAAGTGAAAATAGACATTCAGTTCGTGAATTTGCTGATGAGCCGGTATCCCTAGACGAACTTAACCAGGCAATTCAGATGGCCATGCGCACTCCATCAGTGTGTAACAGGCAACCCACCAGAGTGCATGTCATTCTCGACAAGGAAGTTATCGCAAAGGCTTTGCACATTCAAGGTGGTGTTAATGGATATCCAGCCCCTCCCGCATTGCTGATGATTACTTCTGACTTGCGCGCGTTTATGACATCTTATGAGCGCAATGAGGGATATACCGACGGTGGCCTGTTCGGAATGTCACTACTATTATCTTTGGAATCTTTGGGAATTGGAGCTTGTCCGCTCAATACCATGTTTACGGCAACTGCAGAAAAGAAAACCCGCAAACTTTTGCATTTGCCTGATAACGAAGTACCCGTCATGTATATCGAAGTTGGACATTTCTTGGACGAAACACGTACCTGTCGGTCCACTCGATTCCAAGGCTCAGATATTACCTCGGTCTTGCAGTAACCACAGACTGATATTCCCGTTCGCGTACTTGCATCTGCGTGATCAGATAGTCGCATAATCAGCAAGGAGTCTTCCATGGATGCACTCTCTGTTTTCGTCACTACATCATTGCTCAAAGCTGGGGCGCAAGTTGCCGGATTGCCATTGACGCTGAATTTGCGACTTACTGCATATGTAATTCTTCGTCATCCAAACCGAACTTTATTGATGATGAAGAGGTTTCGCGGATTGGCCGTGGCTTACGGAGCTCTGTTTGCGTCTGGTCTGCCATACATGTCTCAAGGGCGGATGTCTTTAGACATGTATGGCAATGGTTTATGAAGCGTTAGTCGTATTTGATCAACTGGCTATGCTGTTTGTTCTATGGGATGAATTTTCTTGAACAAAACCCCTTTTTGTGAATATAAAACATCAAAATAAGGAAAAGAATGTTTATTTATATAACATCTGTTTTCTGCTGCATACTTTTGGTATGTGTTGCAGATAAATTAAATAAAAAAGCAGAGGTTTTACCTTTTGCTATTGTTTTTTTGATTTTATTTACAATATCTGGATTCCGATATGGAGTTGGAACAGATTATTTTTTTACATATGTTCCAACTTATAAACAGATATATAATGGCACACCTCCACCAATGGAGCCAATATTTCTATGGCTTAACAAGCTATGCATTGATTTTGCAGGTAGTTGGTATCAGTCTATATTTATTATTACAAGCTTTATATTCATAGGTTTAATATATATTGTTATATATAATATGCCATGTTCGAAAGTTCTACTGACTGTTTCTTTTTTGTGTGGTGGGTATTTCTTATACTCATTTAATGTGGTTCGCCAGACAATAGCTACCGCACTATTCTGTTGTGCATTATTGTTTGTTGAAAGAAATATGGATGGCAAAAAACGATTACAGAGTCTTTTTGCAGCTTTTTTCTTGGTTGCGATAGCGGTAGGTTTTCACTATTCCGCTCTAATTTATTTTGTTGTTATCACTCTCCTCTATCTAAAGCTTGACAAAAAAATATATTTGTCCCTTTTTTTCGCTTCGGCTGTTCTCGTACCTACTTTCGTTGCAGTTATTGGCATTTTGCTCAAAGGGACAAAGTATGAGAATTATATATCCGGCTACTGGCCAGATCCCAGCAAAGCATTTTCATTATCATCTTTACTATTTGTAGGTTTCTTCTTTGTTTATTTGTTTACGGAATCTAAAGAGGATGATCATTGGTTTAATATTTTTAGAAATTTACATTTCATAGGATCCATAGCTATTATGATTGGCCTGTTTATACCACTAGGTCAGAGAGTTTCTGCATTGTTTTATTTGCTTAATTTTCTTAGCATACCGTACTATATTGAATACTATATTACAGAAAAAAATAAAATGCTTATAAAGATATTATATTTATCTTTTTGTTTTTTCATGTTCCTACACACATTGGCAGTTAATGGAAATGGTATTTTACCATACCATTTCGCTATATGATAAGTTAATGTGACTGTTGGTTGCGATGCTTTTAGATTGAGAAGCGGGGAGTTTAATTACAGTATGGGATTTTGCCTCAACGAAGTTTTTGAATAATGCTTGGATAATGATGTATTGTGTTTTGTAAAGAAAAGAAAGTAAATGAGGAGATTATACTATGGCATAAAGTTCTAGGCTGGCTGCACTCGATTCGCTACGAGGCTTCGGCATACTACTAGTTGTTTTGGGACACACATCATGGTCTGCTGGTCTGGTGTCGTGGATTTTTTCATTCCACATGCCATTGTTCTTCATCATTTCAGGAATGCTGTTTCACGAAAGGCAGTTTCTGGATTCATTCAAGAGGAAAGCGATAAGGCTACTCGTGCCATACGTGTTCTTCGGAACGGTGACTCTTGCGTATTGGGCTCTTATCGAGCGACGTCTCAGGGGAGACGAAGGATCTGTTCCGAATGCGCTGGCAAATATTGTTCTCGCTCGCGCAGGTAGCGATAATTACCCGCAGAATGCGGCGCTTTGGTTCCTGCCTTGTCTGTTTGTCACGGAGATGTTGTTCCTTGGAATCTTTACCTTCGTCAAATCAAAGAGAGCGATCCGGTATGATTGGGCTGTTGCCGCGACGCTTGCCACGGTCAGCTTTCTCTCAATCATTGCCATGCATTCCTTCGATCTGCCGATTGATCGGCTCCGCCTTCCTTGGGCTCTTGATATCCTGCCTTTCTCCATGCTGTTCTATTGCATTGGCTACTTGCTGAGTCGTTTTCTCATGCCATGCATGCGGAAATCCAAGCCGAAGGCATCGTTGCATGCTGTCTATGCTGCTATCGGTATGGCAGGACTTGGCCTGCTGAGGGTATTCGATGAGTTGACCGGACTAAGCGTCAACCTCAATGACGCAAGTACCAGCAATCCATTTTGGATGCTATGTGCAGCATTGCTTGGTTTTATATCGTCGCTCATGCTTTGCGTTGCTATCGACTGCCGGCTGCTGCAGTTCCTTGGCAGGGCGTCGCTTACCATCATGTGCGTGCATGAACCGGTGAAACGAGTGCTGATTTTTGTTATGGCGAAAATTCTTGGGATGAATACAGATGCATTGCGAGCGAATCTTGTATATGCGATGCTGGTGACTGTTGTCACTGTAGCTATCTGCGTTACTGTTCATCTCATTATGGGCAGGTTTGCTCCCGTGTTAATCGGCAGTTCCCGTCACAATCTGGCTTCGCAAGGCAAGGCAAGGGCATGATGGGAGAACATTTGCGGTTGGCATCATAGTTGCGATGGAACGTCGCTTTGTCGTTGTGATACCTGTAAGAAGTCGGCATCTCGATTTCGCTTTGCCCGTTAATTGCATTCATCCGCAATGGTGGCGTCAGTGGTAACAGATGATCTGCCGCACTGACACCACTAGCAAGCTCAGCTAAGCGTTCGCCCTTCCTGCAGATGTTTAATTTGCCTTTCGACTCCGTCCCACACCAGTTCGAACCAGCGGCCACGGTTACAGCTTACGGTCACCGCAAACAGTCCTTGACGCATGAAGTCAATCAGAGTGCAGACACTAAATAGATCGTCAACAGGATGCCGAGGATTTGCAGAATGGCGAAAGGCTGCTGATAAAGGTTCTCCAGCACGAACAGGTGCTTCCAAAGCAATGTTCTCGTGGCGGGATAATCGGTGATCAGGTAAACCGCGAATGCGGACCGGGCTATGCGGTTGATGATCCGGCTGCGGAAGGAAAGCCGGTCGAACAGTAGAAACATGTCGAAGCCCACCATGATGACGGGCAGCTTGAACGATCCGGCGATGAAGATGCCCTTATCGATTCCGAACAACGATAACATAACGGAAGCGCATGTGTACAAGAGGAAGAATCCCAGTCCGATTCCGGTCATCAGCCAAGTCTGTTTGAGTGTGAACGGCTTCATGTACCACTTGTACGCGGAGATGAGGATGAATAGGTAGATGAAGCCGAACACGCTATCGTTCACTCCAGAAGTTCCGGGAATGAAGCTTGTCAGTCCCCAGATCGCCAGCACCGTTATGGCAAGCGCGTAATGCATGTGTTCGCCGAGCGCGCGTAGTCCCTTGGAAAGGAACGGCAGCAGGGCGAGGAAGGTGGCGTATGCGGTAACATACCACCACATTCCCATAATGGTCGGCGCGACGCTGCGAACGATCGTTTTCATACCGAAGTCAGCACGGTCGAAAACCAGAAAGAATGCCATGAGCGCTCCAGAACAGCACTTCGCGTTCCAAAATCCATATGCGCTTGAGGTTCGATTTGATGGTCTGTTTCTTGTCGAGGAAGAACCACGCGGAGATGGTGAAGAAGATGACGACGCCCACTTTGCCACCACCCTGCATGACGAGCTGAAAGAAAGTCCTCTCAGGTCCCAGTGAAAGATTCTTGACGTCATAGCCGTTATGGACGACGAGATGGTGGGCAAGAATCATGAACATTGCAACGATGCGCAGCAGTTCTATGCTGGAATTACGCCCCCCCCCCAATTTGAAATTCGGGTCGGCGGGACGGCCTTATGGGAGGCCGTGGTCTTTGAGCCTATAATCATCTTTCCCTTCGTTTTCTCTTATCTTTTCCAATACCCCCAATTATACCCGTCCGAAAAGACCAAGTTATGAAGCTGGCCTACGGCCATCGACAGGCCCGCAGGCCGCATCGACGACGGATACGAACCTCGATCTTACAACAGCAATCTATGGAAAAATCAGAGACGAAAATAACCAAGCAAACACCCCACACATGTAGACAACAGCTAACGTCCAGATCATACGGGAAAAACTCTGGTTTGCTTCCGTATCTCGCTTGCATATGGACCGGCACGGAAGCAAGAAACCACAACACGCACCACCAAAGGTGGGTAGCCATTATGGCTATCCACCTTCTTCTTAAGGAGCGCAAACGATGCAATCGACGTCAAACATATCGGCAAGTAAAAGGCATACAGAATCCAAAGCTCACAATAAGCATGACGCGTTTCTCAGCTCGTCCGTGCGAGTTCCATCCATTCGTGAAGCTCACGCGGGAAATCCAAGCCCATCTCCCGGTAAACAGAGTCGACGTACGCAGGTATGTCTTCACCTAAATGCATGAGCAAAGAATTAAATTGCTGGAGGAATTCCAGATAACGTTTTTTGTCGATTACGAAACGTAAATCCTTAACAAGCTGGAAAACCGTATTGTTGGAATCATGCGGATGCGCACAATAAAGACGTTCATCGTGCGCGCAAATATTACGAAAATCTTTCATTCTGCGATATATCTTATCGATACGTTGTGCATCGATTTCCGTCTTATGCCTGTGCGAATCTCCATACAGAACTGTGAAACTCCTAGCAATTGAACCGCGAATCAATATATTTTGAGACTGAAAGAACCAATATATTTGTCCCAAAGTTAGATCATTGGTCAAAACCCACAACGGCACCTCTCCATCGTGCTCATTGAGGCAATGAACGAGATATTCTTTTCTGCCTTTTCTCTCGCAATCACTGTTGTCAGTAAGTATCTTTTGCAATCGCGGAATGAGCTGACTTGCCTTTTCATGAGCTTGGCCGGTACGAGCATAATTGTCGATATTAAGGTAGGGGTTCTTCTCAGCCGGATTTGCCTTGGTGAATTCGTATGCGCAGACTGTTTTCAGAATCGCCTCAGCAATCGTGATCATTCCGAAAAGGAGAAAACGGAGCTGCCTATCAAACAGGTACAGCTTATACAAGTCATTGTATGAGGATCCTTCGCGATATTTGTCTTCTTCATCTTTTTTCGCGCTTGATTATCGAGAAACGGTTTTTTGTATCCATTGACAGTCGCGTAATATCCTTCGCGCTCAAGAATCCATGATGTCCTAGAATCCGTTTGAAGTCCTCGTGAATTGAGAAGAGCGATTTGATCTTCGATCGTGGTAAAAGGTTTATGCATGAAGACTCCAATCAAAGCACAAAGGTCGTCTTTCCAAGAAGAAAGACGACCTTTGCGAACTGGACACCGCCCAGCTTTATCACAAATGGTTAATTTATACGAAAAATGGCTGTTTTTCGACTTCGGCGTGTTTCACATAGTAAGCGTCCAAACAGTTCCGCACTGCCCAATCTCACTCCACATTGATGAAAAACTCTTTGCTCCGTGCAATACATCTCCCATCGCACACAGCCGAAACACTCATAACTAGATCATCGTAGGGAGCGCTTTCCTGCGGAACAATGTCAATGTCAAGATTCGAACGCGACTTGTGCGGCCAACCATAGTCCGTCCACACAAGTCGCGTTCCATGTCTGCACAACCCGAGAAAAGGGCGGAAAATACTAGTTGTGCAGACGCGACGACTGCAGATGGACCGTTGCGTATGCGCAGATTGCGGAAGCGATCACCAGCAGCAGCGAGATGATGGCGAGCGCCTGGACTGCGGATCCGGAGCGAGGCATTTCCGGCTTCTCTGGCTTTTCTGGATTGCTGGGTTTGCCAGGTTCTTCTGGCTCTTCTGGCTCGGCGACGGCTTTGATGGTTACCGTCACTTGGGCGCTTATGCCATCGTGGTCGGAAGTGCGCAATTGCATACCTGCTCCCCCACTCGCATTGGCACTGCCACGCGAGGAAGCTCCATTCGGCATTCCGGAAGAACGGGCCGCGTTTGCGTCCGTAAAGTCATCATCCGACGTGTTGCGCACGGCGGTGATGGTGATGTTCTGGCTCACGGCTTCGAAGGCTTTCCTCTTCTCAACCGCCTGCATTGCGCGATCGATCTGATCGTTCAACGCCTGCAACTGGTCACTATCCACCACAAGACGGTAGTCGGCGATGCCGTTCAGTTGTGTTTCCGTCAACTCTAGTAGGTCGTCGGCACTCAGCTGCTGAAGGCCGCTCGCGGGATCCAATTCCACCGAAGTCTGCTTGCTGGAGATCGCCAGATCGCCGACATGGAACATTCCGTCACCCATACCATCACCGCTAGTGCCGCCTGGAATCAGCCCAAGCGAGTCAGCCAAGTACGGCGCAAGATTCGACAAGTCGGAGAACGAGCCGCTCAACAAGGCGAGCGTGTTCAGTCCAGCTGGAATCATGCCCCGGTATTCGCCACCGCGAACAGTCACATAACCAAGGTTTTTAGCGTCATCCAGCAGGTTGAAAAGCGTCGGTGCGGTGAATGTTCCGCCCGAAAAACTGCCTTGCGCGGAAGTTTCATCCGTTTCGGCAAACCGCATCAACGTTGCATCCGAGGTGAACGTGCCACCCTCCACGTGCAATGCGCCACGGCAATCGACCGCAGGCTGTGTTCCGCCCGCAACCGTTCCCGGGCCGACAATGGTGAGCTGCATGTTCGCAGGCACAGTGATCGCAGCAAACCCAGCAGCCCCACCGGATTCAGTGGCTTGCAGCGTATGCCCGTTCAGGTCAAACGTTACGTTTCGTACGCCTTTCGGTGGCGTAATCGTAACGCTTTCCGTCACGTCGGCTAGCAATGTGACCGTCGTGTTCTTCAACGTTGTTCGACCGATCGCCTCCTGTACGCTCGCGTAGGTTGCGTTGCCCACTTGCGCGACCGCCTGAGATTCGGCGGCATCGGCAACTGCATCGGCAGAGAACAGCAGCGTTCCAAACAGCGACGCAATCGCGAAAACAGCGGTCAGCACCACCGAAACCAAATACTTACCTTGCGTTCGCGGGCACACATTCACCCGCTTCTCATGACTACGCATGATTATTTCCTTTTATAGGTTCTATTGCATATTTCAATCCGCACCGAAGTGCGTGGGACCACCCTCAGCTGTGAGGGATAACGTTACAGAAATCATGGCGCCATGCTGCATTAATTATCTCACAATGCGCAAAGGAAAGCAAATTACATATTTTGAAAATCCAAATCTCATATGAGATATATCAAAAGACAATCTTTAGTTATAGTGAACCTCATCACATAAGTTAAAACTGTTTCACATGAGTATCACAATATTCCTCACACGAATAAACGTATCCCAATAACTGCAAAAATATACATATGACGAATAATTGTTTCCCATCAAGAAACAAGCGAGCCCACAATCAAACAAGCGAGGTCGCAACCACACAAAAACACATTTCCCATCTGCACCACGTGGGAAAGCAAAAGAGCGCTCCGGGAGGGAGCGCTCTGATTTGCACGACGATTCGTGCGAAAAGTACTGCGGAATTTAGTAAGATCCGGTGCCGCGGAAGACCACGAGCACGGTTTTTGCGAGAATCGCAAGATCGCCTGCAATAGACCAATTTTCGATATAGGAAACGTCCAAATATTCGCTCTGCTCCTGCGAAAGATCCGAACGGCCGGAAACTTGCCACGGACCGGTAATACCAGGCTTAACCAGCAGTCGCGTGGAATAAAGGGAACCATAGCGAGCAACCTCTTCCGGCAAAGCCGGGCGAGGACCAACCAAAGACATGTCGCCCTTCAAAACGTTGAAGAACTGGGGGAATTCATCCAACGAAGTCTTACGAATAAAACGACCGACCTTCGTAATTCTCGGATCATCCTTCATTTTGAAGATGAAACGATCGGTCTGTCCATTTTCTTCGGCAAGTTTCTTCTTCAATTCTTCCGCATTGGTAACCATGGAACGGAATTTATACATGGTAAACGGCTTGCCATGCAAACCGATACGCTGCTGCGAGAAGAAAATCGGACCACCGTCATCAAGCTTGATGGCGATCGCCGTGCCCAGCATCAGCGGCGAGGAAATCAGCAGCGCGAAAGCCGAACCGACGATATCCAGCAGGCGTTTAATCACGTACGTCGTATTCGTATACTGCGGCAAACTTGCCAGCAATACAGGCTGTTCGGCCGTATTACGCAAGTACAGGCGGTGGCCGCTCACGTCAGCCAAGGAAACAGCCAACGCAAGCTCCATGCCAAGCGACTCGACCGCAAGCGAAATGCCATGCAGCATTTCGGAATCACGGGACAGCACGTCGGCAACATACACTTCCTGCGCACCCAAGCTTTCGCACGTACGCGGGAAAGCGGCATTGAACGGAATCACCTTCAGCTTGTCGGCACCTTCAATGGAAGGATCAGGCTCGAACGACGTGACCACATAAGCGTCTTTCTCATTGTCGTCAGCTTCGATCGGACACACGGCAATCGGCGAATACCCCCAATTGGAGTAGTCCCGCATGGTGCGCAACGCACAATTGATACCGTCGGAAGAACCAATCACCACGGTCTTATACTTACAGGCGCCCTTCTGACGGCTGCGATGCTGCCACTGACGCATCTGCCAACGGGCGATGACTTCTAGGAAGAATGCAATGATCGGGGCGACGATAAGCGCGGTTCTCGGCAAGGAAAGATTGAAAATAAAAGCAAGCGAGCAGTAAGTGATGATGGTGAGCAGCGACGCGTTGATGATTTTCGCATACAGCTCGTAGCCTTCCGCCATCACATGGCGATGATACGTTCCGGCAAAGGTGAGGCTCAACACCCAGATGAGGCTGAAGCAGATGAGGAACAGCCAGAACGGCATGGCCCCATTGATGGCATTATATGCGGCATCGTTGGCCCAAAGACTGATGGATAGCGAAATCAGCATGACCGCAAGATCGACCATCACCAAGCAGACGACAAAAGAATAACGCCATGCGGGCACAACCTGATTCCGCCTGCCCTTGCGCTTTCCATCTTCACCAACGGAAAATGGCGTGTTCGAAAACATCATCGGCTCAAACTGAGGGCTGTTGTCTTGAGACTGATGTCGCTCCTGCTTCTGATCCTGGTGACGAGAGTTAGAAGAGACGATATGGATTTCCTGGGTTCTCACTACTTGATCCGAACCCTGCTCAGAGCTGCGGAAACCGCCTTGCATGACTCCTCCCTCTACTAACTACCCCCACCCGAAAAGAAGGGGGCTTCCCTCCATGAAGAGATAGTATCATAAGCCCTGTTAACAGAGTAGATCTCCAACTCGATTTTGCAGTTAAATGACTATTGGAAACTTGCTTTTGACGCGATACCGCGAAACGCGCGGCAAGAACGGATGAAAAGTTGACGTCCGTTCCGTGAACGTGAGGCTACATGCGCATATACCCACATATTCCCCCATACTCCCCTGTTGCAAGATGGCTTGTCTAGAGCCGCTTGCTTAGCTGCTTAGGTTACCTACGGAACTGTCTAGCGGCCTTCAATCAGCGGGGTCTGGCGGAGGGTGAGCGGCTCATCCGTATCCGGGGCGGACTGCACATGCACGGTGATCTCATAGGATTCGCCGGGCTGCAAGGTCACATCGCCCACGCCCACGGTCAGGCCATCGTGCAAAGTCACACCCTTGTAATCGTCGGCATTCTGGAATTCCCAATCCACCAAACGACCGTTCGCAGGCGCGTAAATGAACAATGCCGTCTTGATCTGGCCTTTCGGAACGATATTTCCGGCACCGGTCACATAGTCAGCTTCGGAAGCCGCTTCTTCCGCCGTCATGGTGTTCTGCAACTTGATATGCACCGTATACTGGTTCGCGCCGTTTCGCGCGACCTTCTGGAATTCAGTGGTCACTTCGCGATGCAAATACCAGTCCATTTTCGACTCGGTTTCGTCGGAAATATACACGCCGACCTGCGGTTTCGCACCTTCCGTAATCAATTTGCCGGAAATAGCGGAATCGGCAATCAGATTCTGCTCATCCTCATGCGCGCTCCACACCATCACGTGTCCCTGCTCAACAGACGTGGAAAGCGCCTTGACATACGATTTGAAATCGCCCGCATTCTGCATGATATGGTCGAACGCGGCCTGCGCGGCAACCGCGAAATACTCGTCCGTCTCCTGCGGAGCCATGCGCGCATACACGTCATGCAGCAACGTTTGGGCGGTATTAGTGCCATCCAACGTCGAACCGTCAGGCATGACAACGCCACCGGTCACCGCCAGCATGTTCTGCAGGAACAGCGGATCAATGGCGATCACACCATCAACCGCAACGCCATACTGGCGATTCCACATGGCGCTCACAATCTCGCCGGTGCGCGGAAAATCAGGCGTGAAATTCACGTCGCGAATATCCTTGCCAAGCTTGTCGGTGAACAGCAAACGTTCCTCGGCGGTCAAATCCACAACCGGCTCATCGGCATTCTGAATTTCCGAATCGGAAACGAACGGCTGCAAGCTCACGTGACCACCTTGCACCGTGACCAGGCCGAGCGATCCCGTAAGACCGCCGGAAGGGCGTGCCTCCGCATTCGTTTGCGCAAGAATCAAATAATTGCGCGGAGCATCATTCGCATGGCTTTCCGTACCCAACATGCTGGGCAGCACCTGCACGATGGAATTCAAGGAATGCACCATGCTGTCAAGTTTTTCGCAATACGTTTCCGCGGTTTTCAGGGCGTCCGCGATCTGCGCGATATGCGGGGTTTTCACGGTTTTCACTTCCCGCGTGGCCTTGTCGATCGTATCGTCCGCGATTTGGAGCGGCTGCTGAGACGCTTCCAATCCGGAAATTTCGATCGTGCCGTTTTCCACGTGAATACTGTTCAGCTCAACATTTTCGGCGACTTTCACCAGTTGCGGCAACGCCTGCGACGAAATATTCTCCATGGCGGCCACCGTGGTGCGTACGGCGGAAATGTCATTGCCCACATACGGCACGACCGACGCCACCTGCCACAGCGGCGAAGAGGTTTGCTTGTAGGCCTTGCTTACGTGATCGGAGAACGCGGTTGTCTGCTTCTCAAGCTTGGACGTGTCCGCTTCGGAGATGGTCTGCTGCAAGCCTTGAGCACTCGACACCGCCTGCTGCAGCTCGTTTTTCACGTGCAGCGCAGACCATACGAATGCGCCGGCGAAAACGGCGAGGGCTGCGACTATCACGAGTACGCCGATTAGGATCTTGCGACGGCGACGTTTGCGCTTGATTTGGCGAATATGCTCGGCGCTCATACGGCGGCGCACGCGGCGGGAATGCGGGGCGCTGGAAGTGGAATCTTCTGGACTGGCGGTTGCGTCGGAGGTTGAATCGGCATTAGACTGCGGCTCCTCCTGACGGCCTTGCTCAGGCTGGACGCCGAATTCTTCAGGCTGATCAGACGCGCCGTTCATATTCCGTTTCGCTCCCTAATTGTTTGCAAGCACTTCGGATTCCCCAGTGTAATAGTAGGGGGAGTCGATGAAACCTACGGAGCAAAAACGGGGCAATAACGGCGGTATTACTGCTCAACTGTTGCCGGTAACGCAAGAACTGATGCAACCTAAACATGACCTGCAAACCAGTATTGCTACAACTCAAGCATGACCCGCGACGGCAGCATTACTGAAATTCCAACGTCGCCAATAATGCCTTGTGGTCGGAACCTTGAATCCGCTTGGTTTCCAAATTTCTGGCGTACACACCCTTGTCGTAGATGATATGGTCGATTTCAGCGATAGGGAATACCGAAGGATACGTCATATGCAATCCCTCGCCGGCACTCTCCCCCGCATCCGTAAAGCGATCGCCCAACAAATATCTGAAGCTTGCATGATCCCACGTGGAATTAAAATCCCCCATCAGCACATACGATTCCCCATTATCGTAATGCTGTAATTGCGCTATGGAATCCAAACTTTTATTCCATAATCCCTGATTGCTTGGTCGTGGAGAAAACGGATGAACCGACCCAAATCGTACTTTTCTGCCATTGAAATCAACTGTCGCGGCAGGAATACTACTGGATTCAATAGGAATGAGATCCTGCGTTGTTTCCTGCAGAGGATGCACACTATACAGTACGTTCACACCGCCATTATCGTGCCAAGTGAGTTGCGCGGAAACGGAATACGGAAGATAATCCTCAATTCCAGCATCATGCAACCGATCTAATAATCCTGATGAAACTTCCTGCATTGCAAGAATTTCAACATGCTCGCTTTGGATTGTTCGCACGATTTGCTGCGCATCGGCACAACCTTGCTTCGTATTGAACGTCATGACACGCACTGTTGCAGAAGGTTGTATGGCACGATCATTGGTCGGAACGGCATACCCCCAATGCCAGATAATCTGGATGATCACGCACAATACGCTTAACGCGACTAAAAGTTTTCGTTTGCCGACAGCGCGAAAAACTGTTGCAATAATTGCGATAATCACGGAAAGCAAGCCAAGCCAAGGCATGAGCGCGACGATCAGAGGCACGTAGCGTTTACCATCGAGACTGTTCGGCAGCATGCGCAGAAGCATCGCGAACACGATGACGGCGGATGCGAACCACAGCAACGCCGTAAGCAGTGAAGCGCGCGTTTCACGACGCGTCTCACTTCGTTGGACATCGCCAAGTCGAGTCATGCGCACTCCTCTCCCATTCCATCTTCCCGTTTCACTTCCTATTCCGCGCAATCCGCAATCGTATGCAATCACATGTTGCAACCGATAGTCTTACGCATCGTTTTTCACAACATCTCTCACAACATCTCTTCTCGTGAACGCTACCCGCGTTCATCCCCGCATATGTTTCCCGCGTGCATTGAGGGTGATGCTTTCACAAAAGTGCCACTATATGGACACTTTCCGGCATTTGGAATCGTTCTGATACGTTCATCCGATAATCTATAGGTTGCAAAACGGTGCTTAACAAAAGAGGCAATCATGAGCGAAGAAGCAATGCGAGAAGAAGTGGCGCAAGCTGTGGAAGTGGCCGCAAACAAGGCCGCCGAAGAGGAAATCAGCAAGCTGGCCGAATTCGAAAGCGCCATCGACGAAACGCTCGCCTCCGGATATTTGGACGATACGCTCACCGTCACCGACGCAGACGGCGTGGCGCAAGTGCTGCCAGTGCTCGATTCCGAGCCGATCTCACACTTGGTGGAAGGCTTGGAAGCCGTAGGCGGAAGCGCCAATGTGTTCGTGCACACCAGCGCAGGCGTGGTGGCCCTCAGCGTAGTGGAATACAAGCCCAACGAAGAGGAGTAGCCGTCGCAGTATGCACGGTCAGGCGGCACGCCTACGGTTGAGGGCGCGTTGCACGGTTTCATGCGTGGAACCGGCACCCTGGCCGCGCACGCCGAAGAACACCATCAGCACCATCACGAAGCAGATTGCTGCACTGATACGAAGCGCCCACTGAATGCCGAACACGTTGGCAGCCGCATACACGGCTTTTGTGCCACCAAGCGCAGTCCAACGAAGAGACGTGAACGTCTCCATCAAAATCACCAACACCGGAGCGCCAATCGCGCCCGCAATCTGACGAACCGTATTCGTCACCGCGGATCCGGCGCTCACCTCTTCCGGTTCCAAACAATTCAGTGACCATGTGGTGATCGGCATCAACACGAAACCCATGCCGATCTGGCGCACAAACTGCCAAATCGACACCCACCAAATCCACGAAGTCATGGAAATCAAACTCATCATGACCGTGCCGAAACACAAGGTAATCGTGCCTATCAACGCCACCGGACGTGCGCCGAAACGGTCAAGCACCTTACCACCGAAAAACTGCGAAATGCACTGGCCCAAAGCACCCGGAAGCATCACCAGGCCGCTAATCGCAGCAGAATAGCCACGGCAATCCTGAATGTACAGGGGCATGATCACCATAATCGAACTGAACGCGAAGAACGAGAGCGCGGCCGTGATCGTGCCAACAGTAAAACTACGATTCTTCAACACGCTCAAATTCAACAGTGGCGGCTGCGCTTCAGGATTTTCAATCTGCCTGCGCGCGCCATGAATCTGGCGGAGCACAAACCAAATAATTCCCACAACGCCAATCACCATTGGCAGCCAAACCATAGGATTTACAAACGAATACGATTCAATATTCGTAAAGCCGAACATTAGCCCGCCGAAACCGAAAATAGACAGTCCAACGGAAAAAAAGTCAGCCTTCGCGGTTTTATCGTTCTCACCGAAATTATGCAATCCAAAATAGGCAAGAAGCAGCGAAATCACGCCGATAATGGTCAACGTGAGGAAAATTGAACGCCAACCGTTCAAGTCCGTCTGCACACCGCCAAGCGTCGGGCCGATCGCCGGAGCCACGCTCATCGCCATGCCAACCGTACCCATTGCGAAACCACGGCGAGACAGCGGATAAATCGAAAACACCGTGATCTGCAACACCGGCCACATCACACCCGTGCCAACCGCCTCAAGCAAACGCCCGATCAGCACCATCAAAAAAGTTGGACCAAGCCAAGCGAACAGTGAACCGATCGTGAACACAACCATGGAAACAAGCACGATTTCGCGCGTCGAAAAACGTCTCGTAAGGTATGCCGTAAGCGGCACCATCACGCCCATGACCAGCTGGAAAATCGACGTCAGCCACTGACCGGTCGTAACGGAAATACCAAAATCACTGACGATCGTCGGCAACGCGGCGCTCAACTGCAATTGCGTGAAATTACCGACGAACGTAATAAATGTAAGAATCGCAATGGAAATAAACGCCGTGCGCGTTAAATGACCGTCCTGATACGATTCCTCTCGAGTAAGCGCTCGGGACATGCTCCGCTTCGCTGACATCAATCACCTTCTCCACATTCAAACGCACAAACTATATGATAGCCCGTATGACAGAGGCATGGATATTCGCCTGCGGATTCCTGTTTTTGTCATTTCGGGGTAACGCTCCCCTATTTAGAGGTATCATGGCACACGAAAGAGGTAGGCAAGTTTTCGACGCAGGCAGCGTCGAGGGGGGGGGGTGGAGGATAATGACAGTCAGGGCCATGTTCCACATCTGCATGGAGTTGTGGGGTATTTTCATATGCCTGATTTGCGCATGCGGAATTTTCATTGCAACCCCACACAAAACCAGACGAACTCGCATCAAAATACTCATGCAGATCGCCTGCATGCTTCTTCTTGGAACCGACGCGCTCAGCTGGTATTTTCGCGTAGATGCAGACGAAACCGCATACTATATGGTTCGCATAAGCAATTTCTCAGTATTCTGCATCAACTATATTTTCATGAGTTTCTTCGCAACCTATGTTTGGTTGACAGTGAGCAAACATCAGCATCGCAAACCAGCCGCATTGCGTGCTGTCTACGCATTATCCGTAATTGGAATTCTCTTACTTATCATCACACAATTCACTGGTCTTTTCTACTATTTCGATGACCACAATCTTTACCATCGCGGTAATTTCTATCTTCTTTCGCAGGCAATTGCGGTCTTGGGAATCGCATTATGCCTCTTCATGTTGATCTCATATCGCAAGAATCTTGATCGCATTATTTTCCTTTCCATGATGTCGTTCTTCGTGCTACCAGTATTGGCGACCATCTACCAAGCACTGGCATACAGTTTTTCATTGCAATGTTTGGCGATCGTGATCTCCACACAGATTATGTTCGTCATGGACACCGTGGAAATGAACATGCGATTCCACTCGCAACAGGCCGCCTACGAAAAAGCACGGTACGAAGCCGAACATGACGGCATGACCGGTTTGCTGAACAAGGAAGCGGGATGGAAACACATGCGCAAATATTTCGACCGCATGGATTCGCACGACGAAGCGATGCTGATGTTCGTCGACATCGACGATTTCAAAACCATCAACGACACATACGGACACACGGTCGGCGATTTCTGGATCCGCGAGGTCGCATCCCAACTTCGGCACATCTACCGGCAAGATGACATTATCTGCCGATATGGCGGTGACGAATTCTTGGCGCTTATTCGCAACACCGCCAGCGAACAGGTGCTTGAAACCACGCTGGGCATGTTCTTCCAACAGTTGGCACGCACCTCGGAACAGCACGGGCAAGACGTGCATTGCAGCGTAGGCGTGTGCCGCATTGCAGCCGCTGACGGTGCCAGCCTTGGCACGGGGCGCGCCGATGGAGACGCGATCGGAAGCGTGGATTTCGACCAATGCGTCGCACAGGCCGACTTGGCGCTGTACGAAACCAAACGATTCAACAAAGGAACGTTCACCGTCTACAACTACGACCGTTCCCAGCCAGCACCCGCAAATATCCGCGCCTAAATGAGCAGCTTCAGCTTTCCGGCAATTCCTGCGCTGGGCAACCGTGCAATACGGAAAGCATCGCCCGCTTTTCCTGCAAAGTGACAGTCAGCCCGTACTTGTCTTTCACGCCAATCTGCCGGGCCACGTAATCGCAACGGTATTCACTGTTCGTCGGCAGCCAGTATGCGGCCGAAGCGGAACCCTTCTGCTGATTCGCGGGCCCATCCACGGCCAGCAGATTGTACATGTCGTTGCCGAATTGGTACAGCTTCGCATGATCCCACGTGTTCGCGCCCGACTGCCACGCATTTTCCAACGCGACCACATGATCGATCTGCACCGCCGAAGACGTTTTCACTCCACGTACGAATTGGATGGTCTGACCGGTATACGGATCGTCAAGCGTGCCCGACGCAACCTGGCAGCTACGGCCGTTCTTATATTGCACGTCCGTCAGATCGCGCGCGAGCACGTCTTCGCGCACGTCGCAACCGTTGCCATCGTCGTCGGTTTCGCGGAATCCGAACGCATCGCGATCATATCCGGCCTTGCTGGGATTGTCGTCGACGGTAAGTTTTTCCAACGTTTCCGCAGCTGTGCCGGTTGCCGTGTACTCGCCGGTGATTTCGCCTACGGTCGGATTGACTTTCGGCAGCAGCATGCCGATAGTGACGCCGATTACCGCAACGACTACCAGCAAAATAAGAATACGTTCCAGCGGACCGTCGGCGTTGATCCAACTTTTTTTGAACCGCTTGCCGGCCCGCTGGATATCACGCACGTCGCGTTCAATATTCCGATAATTATAAGAATTACGATTATTCTTTCGAGGCATAATTATTAAAAATAATACGAAATTACGGAATTACGGAGTATCAGGCGTACGTGAACGTCATCGGATCATGTCCGGCGCGCGTCGGACCGTCAAGCGCATCGATCGCGGCATGTTCTTCAGGGGTGAGCACGAATCCAAACAAATCGAGATTCTGCTTCTGCCGATCCGCATGCACCGACTTGGGGATGATGATCGTGCCATTTTCGATATGCCAACGCAGAATCACCTGCGCAGGGGTAACCCCATGCTCCGCTGCGATGCGCTCAATCGCACCGTTTCCGGCGTTCAAATCAGCACCGCGAGCCATCGGCGAATATGCTTCCACGGCAATGCCGTGCGCCTTGCAATAGTCCACGACCTCGCGCTGCTGCCAAGTCGGATGCAGCTCAATCTGGTTGACGGCAGGATATTCGCCGGTCTCCTCATGCAAGCGGTCGAGATGCTCGGGCAGGAAATTGCACACACCCAGCGTGCGCACGCGCCCCTCCGCGCGGAATTCCTGGAACGCCTTCCACGTTTCGCTGGAACGCCAGTCGAACGGGGTGGGCCAATGCAGCATGTACATGTCGACATAATCGAGCTGCAGCAAGCCAAGCTGGCGGTCGAACGCCTTGCGTGCGCTGTCATACCCCTGCTCGGAATCGCGCAGTTTCGTCGTAACCCACAGGTTTTTGCGCTGCTCACCTTCCGTGAATCCCGCATTGTTCAGCGCGCGACCCACGCCGGCCTCATTGTTGTACCCCGCCGCGCCGTCGATATGACGGTAGCCGGCTTCCAGCGCACTCTCCACTACGGGGGTAACGCCCTCATCGTCGATGCGCAGCACGCCCAAGCCGATTTGCGGAATCAGATTGCCGTCGTTCAATGTGACCATGGGGGTATGGAAGGTTTCCATGCGTTGTCCTTTCGAAGGCTGTGTTTCAGGCGATTATTCTCAACCGTTCTCATGCTTGTTCCAGCTTAGCCGCAGGTCGCCGCAATTCGGCCATATTTCGTGGCACATGCCTCGCATTGCGTCTTGGAACGGTTCGGACGCGCCGTTGCATGAGTCGCGCATATGCCGACAGATGATATGCGCGTACGTAACATAACCGCGCAGTCTCGTGCGCTATAACATTGCTCGGATAAGAGGGCGACGAACATGAACAGTACAGACGACGCGAACGATATGGACGGCATGGGAGGCATGGTCAATGCGGGTGCGACGGATGGCGTGGAATGCTGGGAAACGGCACGGGCGAATCACGATTTCTCTTCCCGCCACGGGCACGCGCTTGCCGGCATGCTTGGACCTGCTTTTGTGGCAGCCGTCGCCTACGTGGATCCCGGCAATGTGGCTGCGAATATCACATCCGGCGCGAGGTACGGATATCTGCTGGTGTGGGTGCTGGTACTCGCCAATTGTATGAGCGTGCTCATTCAATATCAGTCCGCAAAACTTGGTATCGTCACCGGAAAAAGTCTTCCCGAAATCCTGGGAGAACGACTTGGCGACGGCGGTCGATTCATGTTTTTCATGCAAGCGGAAGTCATTGCAATAGCGACTGATCTTGCGGAAGTAATTGGCGGCGCAATCGCACTGAAATTATTATTTGGACTTCCGCTTTTTATTGGTGGTTGCATAATCGGCATTATTTCTACGGTCTTGCTTATTTTTCAAAAGAGTGCCACGCATCATATTTTTGAAAAGCTGATTATTGCATTGCTGCTGGTGATTACTTTTGGATTTATTGCAGGCCTTTTTATTGATCCACCAAATCCTGCGCAAGTTTTACAAGGTCTTGTTCCGCATTTCAAAGGAACCGAAACGGTATTGATGGCAACTTCCATGCTGGGCGCCACGGTGATGCCGCACGCGATTTACCTGCATTCCACGCTGGTGAACGACCATTACGTGCCAGGAGAGCCCAAACCGAGCGTAAAGACCCTGCTACACGGAAGCAAAATAGACGTGTTCTGGGCATTATTACTTGCTGGATCGGTGAATCTTGCACTATTGATTCTTGCGGCGAATTCATTGCATGGCATGACCGGCACGGATACGATCGAGGGTGCGCAACAGGCCATTCAGCATGTGCTAGGTCCGGTGATCGGCACGATTTTCTCGGTCGGACTGCTGGCTTCCAGCCTGAGTTCCACGTCGGTCGGCACATATGCGGGCGCCGAAATCATGCATGGACTGTTGCGGATCAAAGCGCCGATGTGGGCATGCCGCGTGGTGACGCTCGTACCGGCGTTGGTGGTGTTGTGGTTTGCTAAGAATCCGACGGAAGCGCTGATCATAGGGCAAGTTGTGCTGTCGATCGGCATTCCATTTGCGATTATTCCGCTGATGAAATACACTCACGATCGATCATTAATGGGCGATTATGTGGATGGTCCGGTGAAATTCGCGATCAATATGGTAGTTGTTTCGCTGATTGTCGCACTTAACGTGATTCTTGTAATTCTCACGCTCTCCGGTCATTCCTGATGTGGGTCCCATTTCGGTGTCCGCACAGTCGACCGGCGCAGCTGCCCGCGCAGGAATTGCCGGAACACCGAGGTTGATTCGGGTCTGCACAACCTCGGTTCCGTGTCTGCATAAGTCTGATTTTGCGTCTGCACAAGTCCGGAATTGGCCCTGAAATCGGAGTTGCGCAGACGGGCCAGGAAACCGAAAACGCAAGTTCGGACGAAACCTGTCTGCCTAAGTCGCAAGTCAGGCCTGAAATCAGACTTGCGCAGACGGAAAAACCTGCCAAACCGGCAATACGGGAATGAAAATCAAGAACAGATACCCCCTAAAAAGGCGTTTGGCAAGGAAACTGCACAAACATCGCGAGCTGCGTCGCGAAGCCAACGATACGAAACCAACAGCACAAAGGGCGATAGCGCGAAATCAACGGCACGAAGGACAACGGTACGAAACCGATGGCTCGAAGGGCGACGGCACGAAACCAACGGCGAGCTACACGCGCGTGGTGGCGCGGGCGATCACGTGCGACTGGGTGGTGATGTAACTCGGCTCCAGCACACGCGTGCCGTCGATCCGGTCGAGAATGCGGCTGACCGCAGTCGGCGCAATCCAGTCGAGACAAGAATCCATGGTGGTCAGCGGAGGCTGGAAATATGCGGCTTCTTCAATATTGTCGAAGCCGATCACCTGCATCTGTTCAGGCACGGAAATGCCGTTCGCAGCCAAAGTGAACAGCGCACCCAACGCAAGCTGGTCATTGAACGCCACAATACCGTCGAATGGAATCCCGGAATCAATAAGCTGCTGCGTAATGCGAGCGCCGGAACCAATCGTCCAATCCTGCCCAGTGCTCATTACCAGTCGGGAATCGAATGCCGCTCCCCGCGCGGCGCACGCTTCGAGCACGCCGCGAAGTCGCAGTTGCGCATTGCCTTCCACTGCTTCACGCACGGAATCGATATGCTCCGGTTCGGTTCGCGATCCGACCACCGCGAGCCGGGTTGCGCCATGGTCGAACAGGTATTCGGCTGCGAGTCGGGCTTCCTGAATATCGTCGGGGGTAACATGGTCGGCTTTGCCGTGTGTGGAACGCGCGCCCACGCATACGAGCGGATAGTCCACGTCCAAGTCCGCCGCTTCAAGGTTTTCGACTTCGGAGATCGACAGGATCATGCCGTCCGAGACGGTGGTGTTGAAGTTGCGCAGGAGTGATTGCGCTCCTTGTGCGGATCCTTCGGCGTAGGTGGTGACGTATACGGAGTAGCCGTAGCCGCGGGGGCCCGCGCGTTGCCGGCGCGGTGGGCGCAAGCCGGACA
>OBWP01000066.1_pt1 | contig 77653 bp, 68 predicted proteins | sample 1476501 | NCBI WGS metagenome assembly OBWP01 (sample SAMEA2580123, study PRJEB22360) | human gut metagenome | biome: human gut; feature: human-associated habitat; material: faeces | place: Denmark | collected 2008/2010 | reverse complement strand
GCCGGCCCTTCGCTTATTGAAACAATCTCCAACACCGATCAAGGTCAAAAGGAGAAAGAGGGCTCCTAAGAAAGAGAAATCCTTCCTAAAAGAGTTGTCTTCGTCGCTGATGTGGGGTAGAAAATCGATCTTGTTTTTTGTAGTCTTTGGCTCCATGTGTTTCGCGGCCATGGTTCAATTGTCCTTTGGACTAAGGGACTACACAGATGACATCATCCAAGCTATGATGATTATGATTGGCTTGATCCTTTCTTTCTCTATTCTCTTTTTGTCATTGGGGATTGTGATCTCAGAAAGTTGTGAAACCTTGGCCTTGATGAAGGCTTTTGGCTACACCAATCGTGAATGCCAAAATCATATTCTCGCTCCCTATCGTTTTTGGGCCTATCTAGGATTTGTTCTTGGGACGGCTTATCAATACGGTATCATGGAAATCTTGATTGGTGTAATCAAAGATACAGTTCCTGAAAAGATTGAGCATAACTTTGATTGGAATGTTTGCTTCTGGACCTTGATTGGCTTTGCTGTGGTTTATGAAAGCCTGTTTTATCTGTCCAACAGAAAACTCCAAAAACAAACGATTAAAGAAGTGCTCTTAGCTGAATGATTTATGACAGTAATCCTTAATATCAGTGCTTTTTGATGAGAAAAAATAGTAGATTCATTGACTTTAGACCTCTTAAAGAGGTCTTTTTCTACTATGAAAACGCTACATAAGAGACTAAATGCACTATCACAATCTTGTGATAGTTTACATCTTCTTAACATTGTCCCGAAATTCTTGCATTCTCTATTGTTAAAGCGTAAGATAGACACTGTTTTAATTTTAGTGCATTAAAACATGTCTTGTAATATTTCTAGATGTACAAGGCAGAAAGAATTTTATGAAAGAGGAGTCTCGAATGTCAGATAAACAAATGAAAACCCTTGGTTGGGTGGCAACCTTCATGTCAGTTATGATGTATGTATCATACGTACCACAAATCATGGACAATTTGTCTGGTCATAAAGGAAACTTTATCCAACCATTGGTAGCTGCAGTCAACTGTAGCCTTTGGGTTTACTATGGTCTCTTTAAAAAAGAACGTGACCTTCCCCTTGCTGCGGCCAATGCACCAGGTATTATCTTTGGTTTAATTACAGCATTGACAGCTTTGTTCTAAAATAAAGCAAAATTTCTTTATATACTATTTTTCTTAACGCAGAAAACGAGAGCAAAACTAGCGACAGTCAAAGATTGTCGTTCTAGTTTCACTCTCGTTTTTTATTTTTAGTTACTAAGAAGAGCCTTGATATCATCTTCCATTTTTAGTGGATCAGTTTTGGAAGAAAAACGTTCGACGACTTGACCTTCACGGTTAATCAAAAATTTAGCAAAGTTCCATTCAATTCTAGCCCCAAGAGGTCCAGATTTTTCTTGTTTTAGCCAATCAAAAAGTGGTTCTGCTTCCTTACCATTGACCTTGATTTTGGCAAACCGAGGGAAGGTTGTATGGTAATTGAGGGTGCAGAAGGTATTGATTTCTTCAGCACTACCAGGTGCCTGCCCCATAAATTGATTACAAGGAAAATCAAGAATCTCGAAACCCTGGTCTTTGTATTTGTCATAAAGTTCCTGCAAACCTTGATACTGTGGCGTTAAACCACAACCTGTTGCTGTATTGACGATTAAGACGACCTTGCCCTTATAATCATTTAGGGATACGGGCTGGTCAGCTTGATCTGAAACTGTAAAATCGTATAAGGTTGTCATAGGAAATCTCCTTTGGTTTATTTGAGACTATTATAGCAAAGTTAGTCAGAGAAGGGTTATTCGGGAAGAATAGAGACTAAATTAAGTTGGTGATAGTAATTCTTTATCTTTGATTTAGGTTTACTTATTACTAATTGTGATGATACTAAATGGAGATATATTGCTCTAGAGTATATAACACAAGGTTTAAACGGGATTTGAATGTTACACTCATAAATTAAATTTATAACCCAGGATAAAATTTCTTTATTTTTCGGATGTGATAATCTCTGATAAGATAATGTCATTCAGTTTTGAAGCAGCTAGTGATAATAGGAGTTAAAAGTATTTTAGGTATGTTCATTAGCTGTTGATATTAGGATAAGAGAAAAGGAGATTCTTATGTCAGAAAAAAGAGAGTTAGTTTTGAAAGCATTTCGTGGAGAAAGTGTTGATCGTGTCCCGGTGGGATTTTGGCATCATTTTACTACTGAAGACGAGTGGTTACATGGTTTTGAAAATCCAGAAATTATTGATAAGAATAAAGCTGGTCATAAAAAATTTATTGAAGAAGTCAAACCCGATTTTGTTAAATTGATGAGTGATGGTTTCTTTGCATACCCACAGCCTGCTTTTAAAGACTTTAAGTCAATCAGTGATTTGCAAACAATTGAACCTTTAGGTGCAAATCATCCTTGGATTTCTGCTCAAGTTGAACTTGTAAAAAGTTTGATTGCTGATTTTCCTGAAGATATTGTTGCAATTTACAATATCTTCGCTCCGGTTACTTATTTTAAATGGTTAGTTGGAAAGGTTTCAGGTGGAGATGATACTATCGCAGATTACATTGAGGAGAACCGTGAAGCTTTAAAGCATGTTTTAGATGTTATTGGAGAAGACATTGCAAGTCTTAGTCAGAGAGTGATTAAAGAAGCTGGTGCTGATGGTATTTACCTAAGTGTTCAAAGTATTCAAGATAATCGTGTTAGCGCTGAGATTTATAAGGAAATCATTGCTCCAAGTGAATTAAAGGTTTTAGATGCAGCCAATGAGGCCAAGGGTCACAATATCCTACATATTTGTGGCTACGAAGGGGCCCGCAATAACATCGAACTCTTTAAAGATTATCCTGCTCAGGTAGTTAATTGGGCGGTTGGTCCTGAGGGAATTAGTTTGGCAAAAGGCCGTAACATTTTTGGAGGTCGTACAGTTCTTGGTGGGTTTGAAAATGGAAAAGATGGTCTTCTATATACTGGAACTAAAAAAGCTATTCAAGAAAAGGTTAGGGAGATTATTGCTGATACTGGAACTCATGGGTTAATCATTGGTGCTGATTGCACGATTCCAAGTGATATTAACCATGAGCGTATTGAATGGGTACGTGAAGCAGCAATTTTGTAAGAAAAAGGAGAGATTAATATGAGTAAAAAGACATGGATTATTGGTGGAGCAGTTGTTGTAGCACTTATTGGGGCTACAGTTATTGGACGTAGCTTAACAGGAGATAAAAAAGCAAAATCAGACTCTGGAAAGGTAACAACATTAAAAGTTGCCCATACTCAAAACTATGTTCCTTATGATTTTGTTGATAAGGATGGTAATTCTGATGGCTATGAGGTAGCTGTATTAAAGGAAATTGATAAAAAGCTTCCACAGTACAAATTTGAATATACTGGAACAAGTGATGATGACCTTTTGATTGGTTTAGAGTCAGGTAAATATGACATTGGTACTAAGGGCGCGTGGTATACAGATGAACGTGCTAAAAAATTTATTATTCCTAAAGATCCAATTGGAGCAAGTATTATTGGATTTACCATTCGTAAGGATGATAAAGATAAATATAAAAATATCTCTGACTTTGCAAAACAAAATGGTCGATTGGTGCCAATCTCACCACAAAATGCTCAGTGGAATGTTATTAAAGACTACAACGATGAACATAAAGATCAACCAATCGAGTTGACATCTGCGGAATCTTTCCAAGTTTCAGATGCCTATGCTTGGGTTCTGGAAAATCGTTATGATGCTTACTTTGATATTAAATTATCTTTTGAAAAGGCTGTAACTGATAAAGATGGAGCGTATCATCAATATGCAGATAAATTGACTTGGTTCCCTTATAAAGGAATTCCAACCTATCCACTCTTGCATCGTAATAGTAAGAATGAAGAGTTTTCAAAAGAATATACTAAGGCAATTAAGGAACTAAAAGAAGACGGTACACTTGAAAAGTTATCTAAAAAATACTTTGGTGAGGATGTCTTCTCATACGTAGACAAATAAGTAATTGTAACGTCGTAAAGTAGGATGTTTTGATAAGCTTCTGAAGTGAGTTTAGTTAGGAGAAATTATGGTCAATTATGACATTTCAAAAGTTTTTGGAGCATTACCTGAAATCATAAAGGGCTTACCGATGACATTATTGGTTATCTTATTAACGACTTTACTTGGGTCGTTATTAGGAGGATTAGTTGCTTGGGCAAGCCTTTCTAAGGATAAAGCTTTAGAGAATTTGGCTAAGGGATATGTTTTTATCTTACGCTGTACCCCACCGATTGTGTTGCTATTTTTAGTATTTTACGGAGTTCCAGAATTTCTTAATTGGTGGTTAGGATTAGATATTAATGATTGGTCCAAATTGATATTTGTTCTTGTGACTATGGTTCTCCTATTTTCAGCAATGATATCAGAAGTGTTTAAAGCGGCTTATCAAGCAATTCCTAAAGGACAATTAGAAGCTGGGCTTAGTATTGGGCTTACTTCTGAACAAACCTTTGTAAGAATTATCGCCCCTCAAGCATTTAAGGTTGCTTTACCAAATATTACAACAGCTATACTTAACCTTATGCGCGATGCAGCTTTGGCTTATACGATTGGTTTTATTGATGTTATGGGCAAAGGGAACCTTTTGATTAGTCGCCATTTAGGAAATTATTCTTTGGAGACTTATACAGCTGTTGCCTTTGTTTATTGGGGAATAGCATTAATTCTATCGTTGATTTCTAGGATAGCAGAGCAACAATTGAGTGTAAAAGAGAGGTAAAAAATGAATATTACTTTTATTATAGATACCTTTATCAAGGCTTTATATGGTGTTCCGGTAACACTGGGAATCATGGTTGTGGCTATTCTATTGAGTTTTCTACCTGCTTTATTTCTCGCTTTGGGTCAAATTTATAAGGTACGAGGTGTTAAGACTTTTTCAATTGTGTATCTTGCGTTTATTCGTGCAACACCTCCAATTCTTTTAATTTTATTCTTTTATAGTTTGTTCCCTAGTTTGTTAAATCAGTTTTTTAAAGGTATTGGGAGTCACATAGATGTCTTCAAAGTTAATCCGCTTTACTATGCTTTTATTATCTATAGTTTGATGACAACAGGGAGCTTATCAGAAATCATTCGATCAGCATTACTAACTGTTGATAAAGGTCAACTAGAAGCTGCACAAGCCATAGGCTTAACAACAAGACAAGCCTATCTGAGAATCGTTTTTCCACAGGCACTTAAGGCCGCTCTTCCAAATTTGTGTAACTTAGTTATCAATATTGTAAAAGGAACGTCACTTGTCTTTGTTATGACGATAAAAGATATTACCGCAATTGCACGAGTCGAAGCAGCATATGGATATCAATATTTTGAATCTTATTTTGTCATCTTCATTTTATATTTAATCATTTGTGGTATCATTCAAGTTCTCTTTAACTTTGGAGAAAGAAAATTGCAATTTACATAGAGGGAGTCACTATGCTAGAAGCTAAACATATATCAAAAACATTTGGAGATCGTCAGGTTCTTGTTGATGTCAATCTACAAGTGAAACAGGGAGATGTGGTTGTCATCTTGGGACCATCAGGTTCAGGAAAAACAACTTTCTTACGTTGCCTTAATCATTTGGAGAAAGCTGATGGAGGTCAATTAACAATTTCAGGTAAGGACTACTCTTTGGATAAGTTATCAAAGAAAGATATTTTAGATATCCGAAAGAAAACAGCTTTTGTATTTCAACATTACAATTTATTTGCAAACAAGACTGCCATTGAGAATATCTTGGAAGGTTTAGTGATTGCTAGGAAAGTTCCCAAAAGTGAAGCGCAAGAGATTGCTGAAGAAGCACTTAAAAAAGTTGGTCTTCTGGATTTTAAAGATTACTACCCATCACAACTTTCAGGAGGACAACAACAACGTATTGGTTTAGCTAGAGCAATAGCAGTAAAACCAGAAGTTATCTTGTTAGATGAACCAACATCGGCCCTTGATCCAGAACTAGTTGGGGATGTTCTGGATGTCATGAAACAACTTGCTCATGAAGGAACAACAATGGTAGTTGTGACTCATGAGATGGGGTTTGCACGAGATGTAGCTAATCATGTCGTTTTCATGGATGGTGGTCATGTCATCGAAGAGGGGAGTCCAAAAGACATTTTTTACAGACCAAAAGAAAAACGTACCCAACAATTTTTGGCACGTATTCTTTCTGATGCTAGTTATGATTTGGAATATATGATTTGATCCATCATTAATAAGTTGTAATTAGAGTATATAATTCTTGTATAAATAAAATAGGCTGAGGTTATTTCTCAGCCTATTTTATGTTTCCTATATGTAATGTTAGTTTATATAGTCCTTAACTCCCACAAAAAAACCAAGACTTTCGTCTCGGTTTCATCTCATCTTATGACACGACATGTCCGTCTTTGTCGAAGGTATAGAGTTTACCATCGATGAGGACAGAGCGGTTTGTGTATTTTTCACCTGTTTTAGGGTCCAAATAGTAGGTGTAGTTATCGACTGTGACAAAGCGTCCTAGGACTTGTTTGCCTTCAGCGTCGAAGTAGAGGACCTTACCATCAACTTCTTGGAAGCCGGTCACTTTCTCACCTTTGTCGTTGTAATAGTAGTTATCGCCCTTATCGTAGACAATGCGATTGCGATAAGCTGGTTCACCCTTGCGGTCAGCGACTACACCATTGTCATCAGCATTATAGGCTCTGTCTCCGATGACAAAACGTCCTGTTTCAAGGTTTCCGCTAGCTCGGAAGTAGTAGTTCTTGCCGTCGATGGTTTGCCAACCGGTAAGAGCAGCTCCGTCGTTGCCATAGTAGCGTGTTGGGTAGTATGGGAAGCGTGGAGAACCTTCGTAGTTGTATGATTTTGAAAAGGCATTACGTGTCATGATACCAGTCAATTGGTCAAATTGGTAAGTCTTACCATTGATTGTGACCTCTGTGCCTTTGGCTTGACGGCCATCTTCATAGAAATAGTAAGTGACGCCATCAAATGTCTTCAAGCCAGTGACTTTTTGACCATTTTCATAGAGATAACTTGTACCGCTACGATCCGTCTGCAATTGGTCAAAGTGGATGGCTTTTTCTTTTGCCGCATCAATACCCTTGGCATCAAAATTAAAGGTTACGCCACGATAAGTAAGGGCCTTGTTAGTTGTTGCAATGGCAACGTTTGTGGTCACTTTTTGGCCATTTGGTGCTGTGAAGGTCATAGGTGTTGAGTCGAAATGGTAGAGGTGTCCATTAAGAATATCCCATTCGTCAAAAGTTGACCATTGTGATTGGCGGACGTTACTATATTTAGATCCAAGAATCTTACCATCATATTGATAAGGACCTTCTTTGATATTACCGTCGGCATCTGTAACATAGACACCTTCAAGTTCATACGAATTCTCACCAGTACGCTTGAACTCAGGATAGAGACCGTTTGTCAAGAGTTTTCCATCTGGGCTAAAGAGTTGAGAGTTGATAACTCCTGTGTAGAGGTTTCCTTTAGGTGTGTCGTCATCAGAATAGTCGCTACCATAATAACGGTTGCCATCAACTTCAAACCAGCCTGTCTTGAAGGCACCATCATTGCCAGCGTAGTAGATGTTTTCAGAGAAGTTACCGTAACGCCCAGTAGATTTATCATGGTAGAAGGCATTACGAAGGACAGCACCAGTGTCTTTGTTGGCAAAGTAGTAGTTATCACCTAGGTTGAAAATACTTCCTCGGACTTGTTGGCCCTTATCGTTGAAGTAGTAGAGGTCCTTGTTAATGGTTTGGAAACCAGTGACCTTTTTACCATTAGCATCGTAGTAGTACCATTCTTGATCAGTACCTTTAACAAATTGATTTCGATTTGTGGTTTGGTCAGCTTTAGTAGTCGCCACACCATTGCTATCAAAATTATAGACCGTACCGTTTAAGGTAAGTGAACGATTGACCCACTTGTCACCTGTATTTGGATCGAAGTAGTAGGTTTTGCCGCCGATAGTAACCAGTTGTCCCTTGGCTTGGACACCATATTCGTGGAAATAAAGGTTCTGTCCGTTAATGGTTTGGAAACCAGACACGGCTTTACCATCAGCTCCGAAGTAGTACCAAGAGTTGTCTTTATTGATAAATTGGTTAGTTACTGGATTTCCATTATCTTTATCGAAATAGTAGATATCGTTACCGTAGTAAAGGAAGTCCCCTTTGACTTGTTGACCATTGTCATTGAAGTAGTGAAGGCTACCGTCTACTGTTTGAAAGCCATGAAGCGCTTTACCATCTTTACCAAAGTAATACCAATTCCCTTTATCGTCAGAAACATAACGGTTGGTTACCATAATACCAGTCTTAGGGTCAAAGTAATACTGTTGTCCGTTCAGGTTTTGAACACTTGTCTTGTAGTGAGCTTGGCTACGGTCTAGAAATTCGGTTTGGAAACCAAATGGGGCTGAGAAGCCTTTAGTTGCCTTGAAGTCATTGATGTAATACCAGTTTCCAGCATTATCCGAAACAAAGACAAAATTAGGTTGATTACCAGTAGCATCAAAGTAGTAAAGATTTCCATTTTCAGTGATGAAGTCATCTTTGACCATCTTGCCATCTTTGTCGAAGTAGTAAAAGCCAAAGTATTTATGGTTGACGTTGTTAAGAGCTTGTAGACCTGTTACGCGACGTCCATTGTCTTTATCGAAATAGTAGCTATCACCATTAATAGTGACGATTTCGTTTTTAGCTTGTCGACCATCTTCGTGGAAGTAGAGGTTAAAGCCATCGATATTCTGAGCACCAGTGACGGGTTTCCCATCTTTGCCGAGGTAATACCAGTTGTGGTTGTTGTCTTCAATAAACTGGTTGCGTTTGTTCGTTTCAGGTAGAACTGCTGTCAAACGACCTTGGGCATCAGCATTGTAGGCTTGACCATCGATGTTGATAGAGGTATTGGTTACCTTACGTCCATTGGCTTTGTCATAGTAGAAAGATTGTCCATTTTCTGTGATAATCTCACCCTTGGCTTGCTTGCCATCCTCGTGGAAATAAAGGTCGAAATGGTCAACGTTTTGGGCACCAGTCAAATTTTTCCCATCTTTGAGATAGTACCAGTTGCCCTCAGCATCGCTCTTGAATTGACCGCCAGAAACGACAGTAGTTTCAACAGATTCTGGTGCTTGACTGTTTACTTCAGTGACTGTGCTAGCTGTTTCTGAAGTTGAAGTAGCAGTTCTCGTTTCGCCACTAGACAAATTGTAAGTGCTGCTTGCTTGGTCTTCTTTAAGGACTGGTTGTTTATCAGTTGTGACAGTAGCAGTTGTATCAGTTGCACTATTGGTTGCGACTTGATCAGCTTTTGCTGTAGCTACAGTTGTTTCTGTGACGAAATGATCAGGATCCTGGCTGACACTTTCAGGTGTGCTAGCTGAGGTAACTTGATTTGTAGCTTGTTCGTCGGCAGAGACACCAACTCCAATCAATGAGGCACCAAGTGCCAAACCAGACACGGCAATGGTAACCCATTGTTTTTTCACTTTATGAAGTTTAAAATGAACTTTATTTTCCATAAAAGTTCCCCTTTTCCTTTTTAATGACCCCATTCTAACATCTTTCATTAGAAGAATCAAACGCATTCATAAGATTTTCATGTTTTTTTCTAAAAATTGAAAATTCTTTTTAGGTAAGGATTTGAGAAACGAAATAGAATGATATAAGGCCATTTTAGCAAGCTCCTTTTAATCGAGATGTATGGAAAATTAAAAAGTAAGCATTAGGAGTCCCCATCTTTGGCATAGCATTCACCAATAAAAGTATAAAAATACAGAAAGAGGTCCATTTAGACCAAGAAATATGGTATAATAGTTCGGTATTTCGCAAAAAATGGAGTATAAAAATGAGTATTTTTCGTAAAAAGGATGTCGGTCTCGCTCAGACTGAGATGAAACGACATCTGACCCTTAGGGATGTGGTCCTGCTGGGAATCGGTGCCATGGTTGGGACAGGAATCTTTACGATTACTGGTACCGCGGCATCGACTCTGGCTGGTCCTGCCCTGATTATTTCAGTCTTGATTTCAGCCGTGTGTGTTGGGATGTCAGCGATTTTCTTTGCCGAGTTTGCCTCACGTTACCCATCAGCCGGTGGTGTCTATGGTTACCTCTATGCTGTCTGGGGGGAGTATCCTGCCTGGATGGGTGGCTGGTTGACCATGATTGTCTTTATGAATGCCGTATCCAGTGTTGCCTCTGGTTGGGGTGCTTACCTCAAGGGGCTACTGGCTAGCTTTGGTCTTAAGTTGCCTAAAGCCATCAGTGGACCTTTCAATCCCAGTCAAGGTACTTACATTGATCTTTTGCCAGTCTTGGTCTTGGTCTTGGTGACCGCTCTTCTTCTCATGAATTCTAAGCAGGCTTTACGTTTGAACTCCCTCTTGGTAGTGCTCAAGTTTTCAGCCTTGGCGGTCTTTATCTTGGTTGGCCTCTTCCATTTGAATCCTAGCAACTGGGCTGATTTTGCGCCATTTGGCTTTGGTCAGATTTACGGAGGAAAAACTGGGATTATGGCTGGTGCCTCTCTCATGTTCTTTGGATTCCTTGGTTTCGAGTCTATCTCTATGACCGTAGACGAGATTAAAGAGCCGCAAAAGAACGTTCCTCGAGGTATCGTTCTTGCCTTGATTATCGTGGCTTCACTCTATGCAGTGGTTTCGCTCGTTTTGACAGGAGTGGTTCACTATACCAAGTTGAATGTTGATGATGCTGTGGCTTATGCCCTTCGCTATATCGGTATTTCTTGGGCAGCCAACTACGTTTCTGTCGTTGCTATTATGACCTTGATTACGGTATGTATTTCAATGGCCTATGCCCTTAGCCGTATGGTTTATAGCCTGGCGCGTGATGGTTTCCTTCCTCAAACCTTCCAAAAGGTTTCAAAGATTAATAAAGTTCCACATCATGCGACACTTTTGACAGGCGTATTGTCAGCTATCTCAGCAGGTATATTCTCCTTGGCCAACATGGCATCCTTGGTTAACATTGCGACCTTGGCTTACTTGGTCCTCTTGGCTATTGCTCTCATTATTCTTCGTAAGGATAAGGGGTTGCCACAAAAGGATGAATTTAAGGTTCCATTTGTTCCGGTCCTGCCTATTATTTCAATTATCGTCTGCCTCTCCTTTATGAGTCAGTACAGTTGGCAGACATGGTTAGCCTTTGGTTTGGCAGTGCTAATCGGTTCAGTTATCTATGCCTTTTACGGTTACAAACATTCTAAGTATTAAGATGAAAATGATAGTGCCATCTGGCCTATCATTTTTTGATATAATGGAAGGAAAGTAGAAGCAGGAGTAGATTGATGAAATCAGACCAGATGTGGCAAGCCTATAAAATTTTAAATCAGACAATCGGAGATAAGATTGATGCCTGGGCCTTTGGCGTGGAAGCAGATTATTTGGCAGAACTCGTATTGATGGGGCAAAAGACAGCAACCAGTTCAGCTTTTGACTTGTATGCAGTGGGGGATGAACCATTGCCCAAGGAAAATGAAATGAGCGTCATTCTTGATAGTAAGGAGAATGCTATTTGTATTATTGAAACGACGAAAGTTGAGGTCATCCCATTTAAAGAGGTTTCTGAAAACCATGCCTACAAGGAAGGTGAAGGAGATCGAACCCTAGCTTACTGGCAAAAGCTTCATGAAAACCTCTTTAGCAAATGGTTGCATGAGGTTGGACTACATTTTAGTCAGGACAGTCTAGTTGTGTTGGAAGAATTTAGAGTAGTTTATCCTATAGATTGAAAGTTCCCAATATCTTGGGGACTTTTTACTTTAAGGAAAGATTAACCTTTCTTTAAGCCTTGTCTTAGGTTTCTTGTGTTTAATAGAGGCATCTCAAAAGTAAGAAAGAGGTCTAAGATATGACATACAAAGATACGAAACAAACACAAGAACGTTACGCCATTAAAAAATCATCAAAATGGAAAACAGCGGGTTCAGTCCTAGTAGCGAGCTTAATTTTTGGTAGCTCGGTCGTCTTAAATGAAAATAAGGCTTCAGCCGATGAGACTAACACCGAATCAACACTCTCAAAGGTTACGACGGGTGAAACCACTGCCGATTTGATTGAAGAAAGTGTTCAGACGGAAGATTCGTCAAATACTAGTGAGAAAAGTACAGACACTGATACAAGTACTACAACTACGACATCTGACACTGGTTCATCAGCAACAAGTACAACAGCAGACACAACAGATACATCGTCAAGTAGTGAAACATCTGATCAGTCAAGCACATCTTCAACTTCAGAAGCCAGTTCTTCTGAAACTGCTGCAACAACAACTAATGAAACTTCAGAAACGGCAACAACTACTATAGATGAAAGCAGTGGCACTAATACAAGCACAAGCTCCACTGAAGCGACTGCTTCAGAGACAGCTTCAGTTTTAACCAACAATGCTTCAGATACTACGTCTGAGACAACAACTGAGTCTAGCAGTGATGATTCAGAAAGCACGACGACCACGATTACCTTTAATGGGACAACTGTGGTAACGAGTGATAGTAGCACAGTAACAGTTGACGGCACTACCGTTACCATTAATCAATCAGGTTCATATACTCTAACAGGTAATGGTTCAAGTTATACTATTATTGTTGCTGGTAGTGTGACGGATCCAGTTACAATCTACTTGGATGGTGTGACCTTAACAGATTCCTCAATCACTTCTAATTCCTCAGCGGAATTGACGGTGAATGTTCTTTCAGACAGTTCTATCTCTTCAACCTCTGCCAATGCCATCAAAGCAGCGGGAGCATTGACCATTACCAGTGGTACTGGAAGTAGCTTGACCCTTTCAAGTACTGAAAAACACGCCATTAAAGCTGATAGTGTAACGGTTGACTCTGTAACGCTTGATTTGACTTCTGAGGCCAAGGATGGAATCAATGCGACGACAGCTGTAACCATTAAAAATGCCACAGTCAACATCACAGCAACTGATGATGGTATTCAAGTCGAAGACGAAACAGATGTGAATAGTGGTGACTTGACAATTACCGACTCAACGGTAACCATTAATGCGACTGATAAAGGTATCACGGTTACGGATGAATTGACCGTTGAGGGTAATTCTAAAGTAACGGTCGTGGCGGGTGACGAAGGCCTTGAAGGACGTTATATTAACTTGACAGGTGGAACCGTTGACATCACTGCTGGAGATGACGGTATTAACGCCACTGAATGGACGACCAAGGACAGTGCAGACACTTCAAGTCTAACCAACTCGACTTCTGATTTGGAAAATGAAGTTGCCATCAATATTGACGGTGCAACGGTTACAATTCTAGCAGACGGTGATGGTATCGACAGTAACGGGAATGTGACAGTTAAAAGTGGTTCTCTCTATGTCGCTCAGACAAGTGCAGATAATGCCGCTATCGACTATGATGGAACAGGTATCATCTCGGGCGGTACCGTTTGGGCCATTGGTAACCAAGGAATGGCTCAGGCCTTTACAACAGGTTCAAGCCAATCTTACATCATGGCTAACATTTCAGGTAGTGCAGGGGACACCATTACAGTCACTGATAGCTCTGGAAATGTTGTTGCCACAACGACAGCAACGTCTTCATTTGGAAATGTGGTCTTTAGTACCGAGAGTCTAACTTCGGGTGAAACCTATACCATCACGACCTCAAGTGGTTCAAGTGCCACTGCAACAGCTACTGAAGAAGGCACAAACAACGGTCCTGGTGCAGGTGGAATGGGTGGCTTCCCAGGTGGAAGCTTTGACAATACCTCAATGTCTGATAATTTCGGAGGCTATGGGGGACCGACTAGCTATGGCGGAAGTTCAACTAATACTGGTAGCATTAACACACCATGGGGACAATCTGGTTCAACAAGTTCCGAGAATACGTCTAGCACGAGTACTACAAGTTCAACAAGTCAAACGTCTAATACAGGACGTCCTACCCCACCAGACTTTGCTAGTCAAACAAGTAGCTCAAGCTCTACAAATACTAGCACTACGATAAGCAATAGTGCTAGTCAACCAGCTACCAACGCTTCAGTACTTACAGCGACAAACACAGCCTTATCAAATCAAAGTACATCAACTTCAAAAACTTCAAATCCTGAAGGAGCATCGCTTAAAACAAATACTTCTGTTGCTAACCAGTCGGCAGAAGAACAACCGACACAAAGCATGACTAATGCGACAGGTGTTGCCCAACAACAAAATCAAGAGACTGTTGAGAAGTTGAATAAGATTCCTACTCAAAATCAAACTTCTGAAGCATCAAAAGGTCAGTCAAGCTTGAGTCAAAAGGAAAATGTTAGCTCAGTTGTACAAACTAATTTTGCCCAGAAACAACATACAAGCTCTAAGGCTAATCAGTCTGCTAAAAGTTCACAAAGTAGCCAAGCAAACCAATCAACGTTACCAGATACTGGTGATGTGAGTAGCTTGGGATTAGGTGCATTAGGGGCTGTACTTATGACAGCATCATTTGCACTTAAAGGAAGCAAGCATTCTCGTTAGTAATTTTAGTTTAGAAAACAAATAAAAAAAGAAGTTCTCTTGCCAAATGGCTTGAAAACTTCTTTTTTGTCTTATTTTTTAAAGTTATTTTTAAGGCCTTCAACAGCACCTTCAATGCCTTCTTTAACATCTTCGAGACCGTCTTTTGCTTTTGCTACAACTTTTTCAACCGCACCTTCGATTTCAGTCTTTTTGTCGCCAGTCAGTTTACCTGCACCCTCTTTAAGAGCACCTTTAGCTTGATTTAATTTATCTTCGATTCCCATAGTAGAACCTCCTTTTTATGATGATACCATTATAGACAATATTAAACGGTAATGCAAGTGGTTTGTTTAATAAGTAACGACATTAATGTTTCCTTTATCGTACTCAGCAATAAAGATATCCGAAACGTTTTCATATCCCATTTTTTGAAGCTCTTCATTTAACCAATCCTCCGTTTTACCAATAGTATCAAGAATTTCTGTTTGAATGACCCCATCAGTAACGATTGGGTATTTCGGATTTTCATCACCCGCACGAACCACAATCAATTGGCCGTTCTGTTCAATAACTGCACGTTTAACCTCTTTAAGTTGAAAAATTCCTTGGGAACGTAATTTTAAAGCGACATCAGAGGCTGAAAGTCCTTTAGAGCGACAAGCTTCAGGATCTAGTTGACCATGTTTGATGATGACAGTTGGTTTACCGTCAATCAAATGTTTGATAAAGAGAATATTGGTAATTAGCCATTTTAGAAGTAAAATCAAAATCGTCCAAATAATCAAAATCACGATATATTGGAGGATTGAAACGGTACTACTATAAATTGTACCACCGAGGATTGCACCAAGAACAAAGTTCTGTACTTGGTCAGTAGCTGAGCTAGGTGCTAGGTTTCCTTTACCTGTTAAATTGATAACAAAGACGAGTGAAATAAGCCCCAAAGCTAGTTTAATTGCAACAGTAAGATAAAAAGATGTCATTTTTTAACCTCCACGAGTTCAACATCAGACTTGTAAAGTTTTATTTGTTCTAGCAAGTAGCTGTCAGGTTCTGAACCTGAGATGGCACGATAGTACTTGTTTCCAACTTTGAGGATAGCGCCATCTGTAGTAGTAGAAGTATTGACATAAACCTTGCTCTTATCAACGTCAAGATTTTTAGACACAACCTCGATAAAGTGAAGAGATGCTCTAAATTGGTCGTTGTTAGATTGATTGCTTTGGAAATTACTGATAGCAATTAGAACCACGGCAACTAAGGTTAAAATAGAAATAATAGAGAGTTCACGAAACTTAGTATCATGGCGTTCTTTGAAGGCTTTAAAAGCAAATACACCGGTCACTAAAATAAGTCCTGCAGTAATGGCAACCATAACCCAGTTTTGTTGGCTAATCTGACTTAGCACATAGTCATAGGAATAGAATTTCATTGAGAGATTTCCTTTCATAATATCAATAACATTATAGGTTAAAAATTTGTGTAATTCAAATAGATGAATTTAGGAAAACGTTTAACTGGACATATTTTTTTAGGTGTCTATTAAGGTTAGTGATCCGGAAAGTTAGCCTGCTAATTCTGTTCTTTTCTTTACAAGTTTGTTGAATTTTTCACAAATTATGCTTATAATTGAGGTAAACAATCATAAGAACTTGCCTAAACTTTTGGTAAATAAGAAGATTATTGACATTAATATGACTGAGTTACACCTATAGAGTACATCTATCTGAGAATCTATTATGTTAAGGTCACTATTCTAAATTTTCCTAGAGACTTTTTGGCCTCTCGTTCCTAGAAAAAGGAGTAATTATGTCTGAACCATTATTTTTACAATCTGTTATGCAGGAGAAAATTTGGGGTGGCACGCATTTGCGTGATGTCTTTGGCTACGACATTCCTAGCGACCATGTTGGAGAGTACTGGGCTATCTCAGCTCACCCAAATGGTGTTTCTACTATTAAGAATGGTCGTTTCGCTGGTAAAACTTTGGATATTCTCTATGCAGAGCATCGTGAGTTGTTCGGCAATCGTCAGGAACCTGTCTTTCCTCTCTTGACGAAGATTTTGGATGCCAATGATTGGCTTAGTGTACAGGTTCATCCAGATGATGCTTACGGACTCGAGCATGAAGGAGAGCTTGGTAAAACAGAGTGTTGGTATATCATTGATGCTGAACCAGGCGCTGAAATCATTTATGGACACAATGCCAAATCAAAAGAAGAATTGCGCCAACAAATTGAAAGTAAGGATTGGAAAAATCTTTTGACCAAGGTTCCAGTTAAAGCAGGCGATTTCTTCTATGTCCCAAGTGGTACTATGCATGCCATTGGTGCAGGAATCTTAGTTCTTGAAACCCAACAGTCAAGTGACACAACCTACCGTGTGTATGACTTTGACCGTAAGGATGACCAGGGCAACCTGCGTGAACTCCATCTGGAAAAATCTATCGATGTCCTTAATATTGGTGAACCTGCCAACAGTCGCCCAGTCACAACAAAAGTAGATGACCTCAAATCTACGCTCTTAGTAGCAAGTGATTTCTTCGCCGTTTATAAATGGGAGATTTCAGGTAAGGCTGATTTTGAAAAGATTGCTGATTACAGTTTGTTTAGTGTACTTGACGGTCAAGGAAGTCTCCTTGTTGATGGTCAAGAATACCCAATTGCTAAAGGCGTTCACTTCATTCTACCTAGCGACGTTCAAGCTTGGGAAATCAAGGGAGACCTTGAACTGATTGTCAGTCACCCATAATCAAACGATCAAACTAGACGAGATGAGAATCTTGTCTAGTTTTTTCGTACAATGATACAGAAAATTTGCAATTTTAAAAACCTTTCCTAATAAGTCTGAATAGCTTGAAGTTCCAAACTAATCATGTCATACTAAGTAAGTTGACTAAAATAGTAATAAACAAGTTATCTTTTTTGAGATGATGTCTTGTTTGTTTTAGATTGGAGAAACTTATGTTAAAAAAAGGAGGCCTTACAGCTTTATTGTTGTTTGGTATGTTCTTTGGAGCCGGAAATCTGACCTTTCCCCCTCAGCTAGGCTTTGAATCTGGAGGTCATTTTTGGCCTGCGATTGCAGGGTTTGTCCTATCAGGTGTTGGTATTGCCATCCTAACGCTAGTTATCGGGACCCTAAATCCTAAGGGCTACATTCATGAGATTTCACAAAAAATCTCGCCTAAGTTTGCCCTAGTTTATTTGGCAGTACTTTATCTGTCCATTGGTCCTTTCTTTGCCATTCCTAGAACGGCTGCAGCAGCCTTTTCGATTGGCTTCTCACCTTTGATTGGCAGTGGGCATACTAGCCTTTGGCTCTTTGTCTTTACCGTAATCTACTTTGCTCTAGCACTTTGGATTGCCATGAACCCATCTAAAATTCTAGATAGTATTGGACGTATCTTAACACCTGTCTTTGCTATTATGATTGTTATGGTAATTGTGGCAGGAGCTCTTAAATACGGTGGACACAGTCCTCAGGTTGCTAGCCAGGCCTATCAGGCTTCTGCATTTGGTAAGGGATTCTTGGAAGGCTATAACACCTTGGATGCCTTGGCTTCTGTGGCCTTCAGTGTAGTGGCAGTAGTCACCCTCAACCAATTAGGCTTTAAGTCTAAAAAAGAGTATATTTCTACTATTTGGGTTGTTGGTTTTGTAGTGACGCTTCTCTTTGGTGCTTTGTATTTGGGACTAGCTTTCTTGGGAAATCATTTCCCACTCCAAGTTGCAGGCCTACCAAAAGATGCCAATATTGGTGCCAGCGTCTTGTCACAAGCCACACAAGCTATCTTTGGACCAGCTGCTCAGATTTTCCTAGCTATCATGGTGACAGTGACTTGTTTCACAACAACCGCAGGACTTATCGTTGCGACAGGAGAATTCTTCCACAAGGCATTTCCGAAAGTATCCTACAAGGCTTACGCCATTCTCTTTACCTTGATTGGGTTTGCGATTGCCAACTTGGGACTTAACAATATCATTGCTTTCTCAGTGCCGGTGCTTTTGATTCTCTACCCAATCACAATTACGATTGTCATGATTGTAATTGCCAACAAGTTCGTGGCCTTGTCTAAACCAGGTATGCAGATTACAGTTGCAGTAGTCACTCTGATTGCCTTGCTCAGCGTTCTTGGCAGCCAGTTCAAGCTTGTAGGACTAAATGCCCTTATTAACTTCCTACCATTGTCAGGAGCATCATTACCATGGTTGATACCAGCCATCTTGTGTATTCTCTTGTCTCTCGTCTTACCAGATAAGATTAAGAGCGAAAGCTTCGAAATGGAATAAAAATAAAATCCTATCACAATGTGATGGGATTTTTTGTGTGGGGTAAAAAATGAGCTAAACATTAGATAAATAAAAATAGTTAGATTTTATAGAAAGCGCATACAGAAAACCGTTTGCTGTGATATAATACACTTGTATTATTAAATAATCGGAGTAATTATGAATAAAATTAAAGTTGTAAGTAATCCTTACGAAAAGACAGTAACTTTTAGCCGTTACGACTTATCTAGTGAAAGTTGGATAACAATAAATAGTGAAAATAACTCAAATAGTAAGTTGGTTTCAGCCGTTTTTCAACGTGGCTTTTTTCCTTTTAAGGTATATGATATTTTAAAAGAAATTGAAAATGAATATTCTGTTCCAGACGAAAAACTTGAATTAATTTTTGAGGGGCCAAATGATGAAAAGCAACAGTTAGAAGAAGCATTAAAAGATGAGTGCTTTTCAAATATTATTTTATCATCATCTACAAGCTATTTAGAGAACGCACGTGATGTTCTGCCAGAAATCAATCGTATTTTTAGGAATCTCGAGCCACTAATCATAAAGAATATTGGGGAAAGTAACAAGGAGATTGAAGCACAGTTAAAACGCTTTTCGGATGCCTCAGGAGACACAGTTCCTATCTGTGTTCTCGGAACCTATAGTGCAGGAAAATCGACCTTTATTAATGCCTTGATTGGACGGGAATTACTTCCAAGTGCTGAGACTCCTGTGACTGCTAAAATTTATAAGGTCACAGCTAGTCCTTATGAAGATCGTGCTAAAATCTCTTTTATATTTAAAGATGATAGAGTTGTTCTTACTTTCCATGATGATCAAGTGTTTTATGATGGATTAAATGAGACTGATGCATTTGGTAAGAAAGTCGATGGTATCTTGAATACTTCTTTTGATTCAATCATTTCAAAGCTACATGCAGTATTAGAAGTTATCAATGATTCTGCTGACCAAGGTGTTGGAGATTTAATCGAAGTACTTGTCCCATTTTCGAAAGGTATTTTAGGAGATGTAGGTTCAAAAATTACAATATTCGACACCCCGGGTTCTAATTCATCAACCAATAGTCAACATTCAGAAGTACTTGCTAATGCCATGGCTGGTATGTCAAATGGATTACCAGTTTTTGTAACTGACAGTAGTTCCTTGGATAGCACAGATAACAGTAAATTAAAAGAAAAGCTTATTTCAGTAGAAGGCTTAGATGAACGGTTCACCATGATTGTGGTTAATAAGGCCGAGGCAGCGGATCTAAGCTCGACTAATCTTAAAAGTGATTCTTTTAGAGATAGAATCATGAAACAAGCCATTCCAAGTAAATTATATGCCCAAGGCATTTATTACGTGTCTTCAATTTTAGGACTTGGAGCGAAATTAAAAGGTCATCTTGAGGGTGAATTTTACTCTGAGCAATTTGATACTTATAGAGAAAAATATTCAAATCCTGAAACGAAATACTATAAGAAATTGTATGAGTTCGATATCCTTCCAAGACAAATGTCTAGTACAGTTCGAGAAACTGCTGAAAAAAGCTCAGACCTCATCTATGCAAACAGTGGTTTGTTGACTATTGAAGATACCATAAAAACTTTTGTTGACCGCTATTCACACTATAATAAGTGCCAGCAGGCAAAAGCTTTATTAGATAAACTTTTGTTAAAAACTAATGCTGTAATTACTGAGAAAAATGCAGATTTACATAGCAGAGAGGCTGAATTGGAGGCTAATCTTGATGACCAAAAACTCGTCATTGTTGAAAGTTTGAAATCCACTTCGTTGTCAATGGGAAATGATCTTTTGATTCAGTATCCAAAAGAAATGAAGATTTTCCAAGAACGTCTAATGAAACAGATTGAAAAAGGGAATGTTCTAGACCGTTATAATGAAATACACAAAGAGATACTCTCATTAAATCCAACTTTAAATTTAACTGAGCATCAACAAATTGATATTAGTAATCTAAAGTTAGGAAATATCAGTAATGAGGTTAGTAACTATTTCAGTGTTACACGTGAGAACAAGACAAAGAAAATCAACTTAGAGAATCTAGCTTCTGCACAAACAGTCGACTATTTTAGAAATAAATTTGTAGAAGAACTTTATTTTTCAAGGATTGAATTTGAACGTATTTCTAGCAGTTTTTGGTCTAATCATGCTTCTGAGATAAAATCTCATTTTGAGCGTATTATTTCAGGTGATTTGGGACTTGAACCAGAAAAACGTCAAAAGCTTTCTCAATTGATTCTATCTTATGAAGAGATAGATTTTACTCAATTAAATCTTGAAAAGTTTAGTAAAGAAGAACTTAGTTATGTATTTAGATTGGGAGACTTTACTTTGAAATCAAGTAAAGTTAACGCATCTGGCCTTAAGAGGACCTATAATGATTTATTTAAATCAAAGATGACAGAATTTGCAGGAAGTATTTGTTCGGAACACGAGAAAGCTTTTAAAATTTGGCTAGTAAATCTTACAAGTATAATTGTTCAAAATATCATTGAATTTAGTCCAGAATTAAGTGCTTTGAATACGAAAATTCAGAGAACAAGAAATGAAGTTGCAAGCTTAGAGGAGCAGCAGCAACAAATTGAAAATTATACTAACCAGATTAAACAAATGATTACTTGGAAATAGTTTGTTATAGGTGAATCATATGGGAATAAAAAACATTATTAATAAGGCAGGAGCTAAGGCTGCAGACAAGGTTGCGAAACTTTCAGCTTTGAGCCCTGAGCAACTCAAACAAGTTGAGGAGCAAAGAGAGAAGTATCTGGCTGATCAACCTAATATTAGCGATGAGGAGTTAACGAATCGTTTATTAGCTTCATGTGGAGTAGAAATTTTCAATTCGTATTTGGAACAAATAAAAGAACTTTATGTTCCTATAGAAAATAAGGTAGAATTTGGTACAGACTTTCAGGAATCATATAATATCAGGTATTTCAATATCACAAAATGGGTCGTTGACAAAAAAGAAAATAGTTTAGAAAAACTGGTTAATGTTTATGAAGTACTTTCTAACGAGGACTGTAATATTGCTCTCGTCTTCAATCGAACTGAGACCAATACAGAAGTTTTTCTAGCTGTAGTAAATACTAAGAATGATTCTGATAATGTCAATGTCGAAAATTATCGTAAGCGATTGTTAGAAGCCATTAAAGGTAACTTTCCTGGATTTACAGTCCAGAATGAAAAGGGAATTGGTAGGATTCCTTGTCTATCAAACTCTAAGCCTTATTCAGTGGCAACGGTGTCTAATTTACCAACTGCCAAATCTGAAAAATTTATCAGTCAAACCATCGAAAAATTGATTGATGGCATCATTCCGTCACAACCATCAGAAAACTATACCTTAATCCTGTTAGCAAGTCCCATCCAGGATATAGAAAATAGAAAGTTGCGTTTGTCTGAGCTATTTTCAGCCTTAGCTCCTTATGAAAAATGGCAAACCAACTATACTTTCACAGCTTCAGATGCAACGACTTCCATGGCTACTTTTGGAGTCAATGTTGGAGCCAGTGCTGGTATCCAACATGGTAAGAATCAATCAGTTAACCAATCTTCTGGTGATACGCAAACTAGTGGTCAATCTCAAACGGATTCGTCTGGACAAACGGATGGTACCAATACATCACATACAGATGGGACAAATAAACAATCAACAACGACTGGCACAGTAGGATCGAGTGTAACTTCATCTGTAAGTTCTAGCGTAACTGCAGGTTCGAGTGTGAGCGTAGGTGCAGCTGGGACTGGGGCGAAAGTTAGTCAGAGTAGTACAGTTGGAGTGAGTCAGGCAGTAGGTGTTAGTAGTAGTCTTAGCCAGGCACTAACTAAAGGAATTACCTCCTCAGACACTATTGGTCAATCGACTGCAAAAACGGTTAGCCGTGCCCTTGCTAAAACTGCTAGTCGTGCCCTATCACAAACGGTTGGACAGACCTTGGGCTCTTCAAGTGGTGTTAACTTAGGTTCTAATATCGGTGCTAATTTTGCGCGTGCCTCAAATGTGACTGCGACAGTCGGTAAGAATGAGGGAATCACTCAGTCCTTTACCAATCATAATATTTCTCACGCCCTTAAGGTCCTTGAAGAACAGATGAAACGTTTTGAAAAAGGAACGGCTATGGGCATGTGGGAGTTCGCTGCCTATGTACTCAGTGAGGATCAAAATATTGCGAATAATGTTGCTCACACTTACTTAGCTTTGACCCAAGGAGAAGAGTCCTTTATGAGTCAGTCTTCGGTTAATTTATGGAGAGGGGATTTAGGTGAGAGCAGTGGTGACGCAGAGGAGATTGTAGCATACCTAAGAGAATTACGTCACCCTTTATTTGGATTGAACCCTAATTTGCTATTAGCTGATCCAACCTTTAGTGTCTACCCATCTATCGTGACATCAACAGTACCTCTTACTGGTCAAGAATTAGCCTTTTCATTGAACTTCCCAAGAAAATCTATTCCTGGACTACCGATATTAGAGTGTGCAGAATTCGGCCGAAATATTGCTAAATTTGATGAAGAAGATGTTACTGATAAGATGCTTCATTTAGGTGATATTTTCCATATGTATCATAAGGAAGATGTACCAGTAAATCTGAACCAAAACTCTTTAGCCTCTCATGTTTTTGTGACAGGTAGTACGGGATCTGGTAAAAGTAATACGATTTATCAACTTCTTAATGAAGGCAGAAAGAATGGCTTGAAATTCCTAGTTGTTGAACCTGCAAAAGGAGAATATAAGCATGTCTTTGGTAATCACGACGATGTTTCAGTTTATGGAACGAATCCTCAGTTAACACCATTGCTGAGGTTGAATCCGTTTAGTTTCCCTAAAGAAATTCATATTTTAGAGCATCTAGATAGACTAGTTGAAATTTTCAATGTATGTTGGCCGATGTATGCGGCTATGCCAGCTGTTTTAAAAAAAGCTGTTGAACAATCTTATCAAGATTGTGGATGGGATCTTCTTGAATCAAACAACCCTTATGGTAGACTCTATCCAAATTTCAATGATATAGCAGATAATATTAAGACGATTATTGATTCCAGTGAATATGATGATGAGAATAAAGGTGCTTATAAGGGAGCCTTACTAACTCGAATCGAATCTCTGACAAACGGTATTAATGGACTTATCTTTTCAAATGATGAACTCACAAATGAACATCTATTTGATATAAATGTCATTGTTGATCTCAGTAGAGTTGGTTCCACTGAGACTAAATCATTGCTAATGGGTATTTTGGTATTGAAGTTGCAAGAGTATCGCATGACTAATGGGGATATGAATGCAGAATTAAAACACATCACTGTGCTTGAAGAAGCGCATAATCTCTTAAAACGCACATCAACAGAACAAATGTCTGAATCAGCTAATCTCCTAGGTAAGAGTGTGGAGATGTTGTCAAATGCCATTGCTGAAATGCGTACCTATGGGGAAGGATTTATTATTGCTGATCAAGCACCAGGTCTAATGGATTTATCAGTTATCCGAAATACCAATACTAAGATTATCATGCGATTACCTGATTTTTCAGATCGTGAATTAGTAGGTAAGTCAGCTAATCTAAACGATGACCAAATCATAGAACTCGCCAAATTACCAAAGGGCGTTGCAGCAGTCTATCAAAATGAATGGATTCAACCAGTTTTATGTAAGGTTGAAAAAGTTGGGCATGATTCTAATACATTTCAGAATACATTTGTAGGAAGTGCTATGCCTAAAAGTTTCAAAGCCAACAATGTCAAATCAGTTATTTTAGATTTTCTTATAACAAATTGGATGACAAAAGGTAAGCATGTAGATTATTCTAGTGTAAGTGAATTGATATTAAATTCAAATATCAGCTCAAAGATTAAAAGGCTTCTTATGGAAGTCAAAGATTCTAGCGGGGACGTTAATTTGAAGAGTTTGAGAGAACTTGTGTATGAATTGCTAGATGCCAATAGGGCAATCGAGAAATCAAAGGATGAAGACGATATTCATGATTGGGTTGACACTGTTGTACATAACTTCCAACTACCTATCGAATCTTACCCTAAAGAAACGATTAATATCATCTTGGCATTGGTAATTGAAGAACATCAGTTTCGAGATTCCTCTTACGAAAATCTATTTAAACGTTTTGTAGAAGTTCAAACAAAAGAAGGGGGCGTATACTAATGGAAGGAAAAAATCTTGAAGCTGTAAAAAATACTGCCGATAATTTTAAAAGTATTCTCCCAAAGGATAAATTGTCTGGACAAGACATTAAAAATTTTACAAAATCACTTTTTAAAATAAATGACAATAATTTTGAAAAGCAATTTATTCCTAGCACAAATGGTAACTGGACTGGTGAGCCTGGAAATTCGAAATGGATTCCTGATCCAAACTATGTCCCGCAGAATACACAAACTAATCCAGAACAGAAAACGATTAAGGAAATATTTCAACCATATGGTATTGATGGAATTACCTTTAAAAATTTTGAACCAGATTTTACACCTATAGCTAAAGAAAGCTTTAAAATAAAAAACTTTTCAGAAAAAAGGAATAAAAATTTTAAACAAGGTGATTTACAATTAGCTATCAAAATGGGAGTCAGTCCCGAAGAGGCAAAAGCTTATAGAAAAGAACATAGGCTAACCTATCATGAAAGAAGTGACATGAAAACCTTAGATCTAGTACCTATAGATGCCCACGGTGCAATTCCACATAAAGGTGGAATTGCGAAATGTAAAGAATTAATTGAGAAGAAAGGTAATGAATCATGATAGAGTCAAAATTTGGTGAATTAGAATTTGATTTTGGGTATTACACCAAGCTTGAAGTAAATTTGTTTTCACAGTCTCAAATTGTGCCAGTTGATTTTTCTGCGTATTATGAAAATGATGGTATTACAGAACAGCAAGAGTCGGTATATTCTCAGTTTTTAGAGGAAAAAGATAAACAGTTAGAAAAGCTTCAAGCCCTGTTGATAGCTGAATTTGGTATTGAAAGTAAACAGAGATTTAGTTTAAGTGAATTGTACATCGAGAGAACTGGAGAACTAGCATTCCTATTTGATGATTCTGAAAATCCTGATGAAGGAATTGTTGTCCAGTTGTTACCTAAGGTATTGATTACCAGTCAATCTGTTTATTTGTAGATTTATCAAGGTAATAAAGTCATCTATTTGAATCCTATCACACTTGTGATGGGATTTTTTCTCCCTCAAGTCACTATAAGTGCGAAATCTTCTCAAAAGCGTTACACTTAAGGCGTGGAGATGAAAGTATCTATTGAAGGGAGTGTTAAAAATGTCAAATCTAAATAATCATACTATCTATCTTGCTGGTGGCTGTTTCTGGGGTGTTGAGGAGTATTTTTCTCGCGTACCTGGTGTGCTTGATGCGGTTTCGGGTTATGCCAATGGCCGTAGTGAGACAACTCGCTATGAGCTTATCGGTCAGACGGGCCACGCTGAAACCGTTCAGGTGACCTATGATGCTAGCAAGGTATCCTTGCGTGAGATTCTGCTACATTTCTTCCGTATCATCAATCCTCTGAGTAAAAACAAACAGGGCAATGATGTGGGTAGCCAGTACCGTACGGGTGTTTACTACACGGATGTAAATGATTTATCGACTATCGAGCAAGTTTTCCAAGAAATGACTGAGCAATACGGTCAGCCTTTGGCGGTTGAATTGTTTCCACTTCAGCACTTTATTCCTGCTGAAGATTATCATCAAGATTATCTCAAGAAAAATCCTAATGGTTACTGTCATATCAATGTCAATCAGGCAGCTAGTCCTGTTATTGATGCTAGTGCTTATCACAAGCCAAATCGGGAGGAACTTAAGGAAAGTTTGAGTCCAGAAGCCTACGCTGTGACTCAGGAGAATGGAACAGAACGGGCCTTTACGAGTCCGCTTTGGAATCAGTTTGAGCCTGGGATTTATGTTGATGTGGCGACTGGTGAGCCACTCTTTTCATCAAAGGACAAGTTTGATTCAGCCTGTGGCTGGCCAAGTTTCTCTAGACCCATTAGTCCTGAGGTAGCCAACTACAAGGAAGATCATTCTCACCATATGGATCGTATTGAGGTTCGTAGTCGTGTGGGCGACTCCCATCTAGGTCATGTCTTCCCAGATGGGCCAAGTGATAGAGGTGGTTTACGCTACTGTATCAATGGGGTAGCGACACGATTTGTTCCTAAAGCTGACATGGCAAAAGAAGGCTATGCTTACTTGCTTGATCAAGTGGACTGATTAGTTATTCTGAAGGAATGAATTATTTACTAAAAAGAGGTTGGTTCCCCTTGGTTCTAACCTCTTTTTTCATGACAGAAGAAGATGTAAATAAGATGAAAGCCTTTTAAACCTAACATGATATGTAACCTAACCATTCAGGACAAAAAAGTGACCTTTCATTACATTTTTTTACAATTTTATACAAATTGTTTTACGTGTCAAACTAAAAAGTAGTACACTATAACAGTGAGAAATCTAACAAGTGTCAAAGTGTTATTTTTCTATAGATTTTGCTAGTTTTGGTGTCTGTAAACATTATTGTACTTTGTGTAATAACTAGTCTTCCCAACCTCCCAATTATGATTTTATATGTCTTAACTTACCTAAACATAGCTAGCAAAAGAGTATAAATTTCCATAAAGAAATATGACAGCACTTGTTAGATTTTGTGATAACATTCAGATAGTTCTAAGGACTATTATATTGTGCTAAACCTTTTTGACGGAGCTTATTATGGAATTGCTGAATAAACTACTCATATTAATAGCCATTTGTGTCTTGTGGTTCTTGTCTTTTCTTTTACTTCCTAAAACAGCGGAGAAAGTAGTTTATCTTTATCATTTCCTAGCTCTGTGTGGTTTAGTCATGATTTATTTTGCCCTAGTTGACCCAGCTGGTCTCTGTGATACTTTTTTCAATATTAAACATCTATGTTTTCATTAATGAATCTAGTTTGGCGATAGGTCAGGAAAATCTGAATAAAATTAATCACTCATAAAAAAAGCTTTGTGTACATTGACAACAGTTTATCTGTTTTCAATATGCAGGAGGCTTTTTCTTTATTATCAGGATGTGAGCAGAGAAAAAAGCAGTCTGACGAGACTGCTTCAAGTATATCAAAGTTGATTTTCGTAACGTTTGACGATTCTATTTAGGCGCCATTGATAACAAATACCACTGACGATAAGACTGGCAATCAGGCCAATCCAGTAACTATATGGGCCCAGTTCAGTGACTTTTTCAAGAAGGTAACCAACAGGGAAAGTCATGCCCCAGTAAGCCAAAACACCGAGATAGAAAGGGACCTTGGTGTCCTTATAGCCACGCAGAATTCCTTGAAGGGGAGCCGCAAAGACATCCGCCACTTGAAAGAAGAGGCTATAGGTCATGAAAATAGCCGTCATTCTCAAAAACTCAGGTTCATGTCCATAGAGTTCAGCCAAATCGTAGCGCAAGAAATAGAGGAAAATCAAGGTAAAACCAGCAAAACCTAAAGCAGTCAGACGACCTAGCTTGCTATAGCTCTTGACCGCATCCATGCGTTTAGCTCCAAATTCGTAAGAAATAATGATAGCCATAGCACTGGAAACACTGAGAGGAAAGGCATACATGAGGTTTGAGAAATTCATGGCTGCCTGATGACTAGCAATCACAAGGGATGGATACTTGGCCATAACTAGACCAACACCTGAGAAGATGGCGACCTCTGCAAAAACCGTTCCACCAATAGGGAGACCCAGTTTAAGTGCCTCAAGTAGAGAATTTTTATCAAGGGGTTGAACCTTTTCAATGTGGTAGGGTTTAACCTTCTTATGCTTTCTGATAACTGCGATGGAAATAAGGAGAAGGGCCCAGTAAGCCAATGAAGTTCCCAGACCTGCTCCGGCTCCCCCCAACTCTGGTAGACCAGCAATGCCATAGATAAGGAGAAAATTGAAGAAACCATTGAGAGGTAGAAGCAAAAGCATGAGGTACATGGACAGGCGCGTGAGGCCAAGCGCATCAAGGAAGGAACGAATCACGCTAAAGAGTAGAAGGGGAATAATCCCAAGACTCAAAAATCGTAGATAACCAAGGGCGACTTCTCTGACCAAAGGCTCCAGACCTAGATGATTCAAAACCAAGGGTGCCCCCAGAAAAACGAGGGCAAAGAGGATTAGTGATAGACCCAAAGCCATATAAAGAAATTGATAGAAATCAGGTGCCACTCGGTCCTTGCGACCTGCCCCTAGATGGTGTCCGATAATCGGAACCAAGGCAGAGACGATACCTGTTAAGAAGGTGAAAAAAGGACTCCATAAACTCGTTGCCATGGCTACCCCCGCCAAGTGTAGGGCATCGTATTGCCCAGTCATGGTAGTGTCCACAAAAGCTGCTGAAAAGTTGGCAAACTGATAGATCAGTATGGGCACAAAAATCTTGAAGAAAACAAGAAATCGCTCACGGAGAGAATGTGTTTCGTGCATTCTGTTTTCCTTTCTAAATTTTTCAAATTATATAATCATTGTACAACTGTTATCCAATAAAGTCTATAATTGACGGAAAGTTCGGTCCCATTCTCTCAAATTATCGTCATCTCCCATAAAAGCCAAGTAGTGGAGAATTTCTTTATGTATAGTCTTTCCCATATTCTTATCGATAAATTTATAAAGGTATGCGGCTTTTAGTTCTTTAAGATAGAGTTTTTGTAACATGAAATAGTCTGGTAATTGAATAGTTTTTAGTTCGTTTATATAGTAGTCACTATCTTCTTGATTTCCGTAAAGAATGATTTGGAAAATACAACGACTGATAACTTCTAAAGTGATTCGATCTAAATTATTTCTAGGATTTTTATTGAGTATTGATAGGAATTCCTTAATGTAGATTTTTAGCGCATCTTCTGTGAAGATATCCTTTACCATATTCAGTAAATTAATATCGAGAAGTGTCCAAATATCAATAGAAAAGAAGTAGTTTTGAAGTTCTGTAGCAATATCTTGGTTAACTGACCGGTTTTGAAGTTTTGAAACCTGACAGTCAATACAAAGACTAATCAGATAATCACTATAATTGGTTTCTCCTAAAATGCGAAACTTTTCTGCGACTTGCTCCAGTGCTTCAAAGTCTAGATGATTTGAGGCTTGATTGAATTGATTAGCAAGTTTTATGTAGGTTTCGTCCACAAGATATTCTTGTTCGAAAAATTCATTATATTCGACTTTTAGATGTTTTAAAAGTTTGAAAAGAGTATCATTTGAGAGTGATGTTTTGTTATTTTCAAAGTCTGAAAGACTCGCTACAGATCCAGCTACTTGAGCGAGTCTCTGAATAGTGTATTTTCTCTGTTTTCGAATCTGTTTAAATTTTTGACCTTGTTCCATATAAAATTACCTTATCGGATTTCCGAAATTTCAATAGTTGATACTATTAGTAAACTAAAATAATAGTATCAAATGGAAGGAGGTAAAAGCAATGATTATTGAAAAAATAAATCAGTTGCTATTTCATAATGGTGGTTAATTTTTTTAAGCTACTTCCTAAAAAGGACATTATACTTTATATCATTTTTGCACTTCTTTATTCCTGTCAAGGAATTGTTATTCCTGTAATTATCCAGATGGCAGGTCATATAGATAGTAGTGATAGTCGGGATTTAATAGTTTTTACATTTTCGAGTATCTCTCTTTGGGTGGTTGTGTACGCTTTTATGTATATAGAGAATATTCTGCTTCGTTCTATTATTAGAGCGTTTAATGTGAGCCTATCAGAAAATATTTTAAAGAATCATGCTGTCTTTCCTAAAAACATCTCCGATTCTGAGCTTTGCTCACTCTTGACACAAGATCTTGGAATTGTAGACCAGGAGTTCCTCCAATCTTTTCTTATCTCGCCAGTGTGGGGTGCCTCTGTCCTAGTATCTGTAATTTATCTGCTCAAACAAAATCTTATTGTGGGTAGTCTTTTTACTGTAGGTGCCTTTCTGATGATTTTGCCTCAGTTTATATTTAAGAGAAAGTTAAAAGAGTCAGGAGAATTACTAAGTAGCTCAAAAGAGAAAAATTTAAGAGCTATTACAGACTTTGGTAAAGGGATTGAAACGATTATTTGCAACCAAGCAGAAAAAGAGAATGTAAAGCAAACTCTCATAACCCTTAGTGAGATGGAGACGACACAATTTAAGTATTATACACTTCAGAATTTAGTTATGTTTTGGACAGGACCTCTGAAAGCTGTCGGCTTGATTGGACCATTTGTGATTGGTCTTGTCATGAAACAAAATTCAATTACTACACTTATTGCTATGATGTCTGCTTCAACATATCTTATTAACCCCTTACAACAGATTCTGGAGGCTATTGCAAGTATTCAATCAAGTCAAGTGATAAAAGATAAATTATTGACATTTGGAAGTGAGTCAGAAATTCCTTCAAAAGGGCTTCACATACATACTTTAGAAGAAATTCAGTTAAAAAACGTCACTAAATCTTATGATAATCAAGAGATTTTTCGAGATGTTACGGTTACTTTTTCATTGTCTCAGCATAATCTTATAGTTGGTGATAGTGGTATTGGAAAAACAACACTTTTTAGGTTAATATCAGGGCAAGATAAGGCGTATAGTGGGGAAATCATTTTTAAAAGCATTGATGGAAGGGAGCTAACTCCAAATTTAGATAACATTGCAATTATTCATCAAAATCCCTATGTCTTTCATACAAGTGTGCGACATAATCTAACTCTTTATCAAGATTATTCTGAATTAGTACTCATTTCAACACTAAAAAAGGTTGGACTATGGGAGGCTTGTTGTCACCAATTAGACTATGAATTAACTGGAGATAACTTTTCAGGTGGTCAAATCATAAAACTGGAGATTGCACGTGCTATTTTGAGAGGCAAGCAGGTTTTACTTGCGGATGAGATGATGGCTTCTTTAGATGCAGCAAGTTCTAGAGAAATAAGAAATGTCTTGAAACAGTTGCCTAATAGTCTTATTGAAATTGCCCATCATTACAATCTGCAAGATTACGATGCTGTCTATAGAATTGAAAATAAGTCAATCGTAAGAATTAAATAGTACGAGCTACTTTCAGTAAAAGTTAGACAGAGTAGTTGCTTAGTCTTTTCTTTCGATTTACAAACTTGAAGATTTTAATTTCAAAGAAAAACACCTAAGTCAAGCGACTCAGGTGTTCTTGTATTTTTTTATTTTTTCTTATGGTTCAAAATGGCATTGAGGACGATGGCAAGCAAGCTTGCGACCACGATACCGTTTGAGAAGAACATTTGGAAAGCATTTGGTAGGCTGTTGAAGAGGTTGCTGCCGTTAAGACCAACCCCTGCAGCGATTGATACCGCAGCAATCAAGAAGTTGTGTTCGTTGTTGGCGAAATCAACACGCGCCAAGATTTGCATCCCTTGGATAGAAACAAAACCGAACATGACAAGCATAGCGCCACCAAGGACTGGGCTTGGGATGATTTGTGCCAAGGCACCAAACTTAGGAAGGAGTCCAAGAAGAACAAGGAAACCAGCTGCATAGTAGATTGGCAAGCGAGTCTTAATACCTGACAACTTCACAAGACCAACGTTTTGTGAAAAACCAGTGTATGGGAAGGTGTTAAAGAGTCCACCAAGGAGAACAGCCAAACCTTCAGCGCGGTATCCGTTACGAAGTCGAGTGCTATCGAGTGGTTCTTTGGTGATATCAGAGAGGGCCAAGTAAACCCCAGTTGATTCAACCATAGACACAGTAGCGATAATACACATCATAATGATTGATGACAACTCAAACTTAGGTACCCCGAAGTAGAATGGCGTTGGCACGTGGACAATAGGTGCCGCAGCTACTGGTGAGAAATCAACCAGGTGCATGCTTGCTGCGATAGCAGTACCGACAACCAAACCAATCAAGATTGAGATAGATTTGATAAATCCTTTAGTGAAAATATTAACTACAAGGATGATAAGAACGGTGATAGCGGCAAGGAAGAGGCTTTGACCAGTTGGTTTATCAACATTGTTTCCCATATTTCCGATAGCGACAGGGATGAGGGTCAAACCAATAGTTGTGATGACTGATCCCGTAACGATAGAAGGGAAGAGATTGGCCACTTTTGAAAAGACGCCAGAAACGAGGATAACATAAATCCCTGAAACGATAAGGGCACCAAACATAGCACCGCTACCGTGTTTCTCACCAATCATAATCAGTGGTGCCACTGACTGGAAGGCAACCCCAAGAACAACTGGAAGACCGATACCGAAGTATTTATTAAGTTGAAGTTGGAGGAAGGTTGCTACACCACACATGAAAATGTCGGTTGAAATCAAGTAGGTTAATTCATGAGCTGAATATCCCAAAGCACCAGCAATCATGATTGGCACCAGGATTGATCCCGAGTACATGGCAAGTAGGTGTTGCAGTCCTAGGACCGCTGCCTGCGAGTGTTTCTCTTTGTTTTGCATTAGATGTCTGCCTCCTTAAATACGACCTGACCATTTTCAAAACGATCCAAACGAGCAAGTGAAACAACTGGGTAGCCAGCTTCTTCCAGAAGGGCACGACCATCTTGGAAAGATTTCTCAATAACGATACCGACCGCTTCGACGTGTGCGCCAGCTTCTTCGATGATTTGAATCAAGCCTTTGGCAGCTTGGCCGTTAGCTAGGAAGTCATCAACGATGAGAACCTTATCTTCAGGAGTGAGGAACTTGCTTGCGATAGAGACAGTGCTAGTCACCTGCTTAGTGAAGGAGTAAACCTCAGCAGTGAGGATCCCTTCATTCATGGTGATATTTTTAGCCTTCTTAGCAAAGATCATAGGGACATCCAAAGCCTCAGCAGCATAGAGGGCTGGAGCAATACCAGATGCCTCGATAGTCACCACCTTGGTGATGCCTGCATCCTTGAACTTTTCAGCAAAGACCTTTCCAATCTCACGCATGAGATCAAAGTCCACTTGGTGAGTAAGGAAAGAGTCAACTTTGAGGATGTTCTCCCCAAGGACATTCCCATCTTTGAGAATGCGGTCTTCCAGTAATTTCATATTACCTCCTATAAAAAATAAAGTGTATTTTGATTTTTCCAGATTCTCTTGAGACTCTGACAAAAATCAAACCATCGAATAATAGAAAAAGGCTTGCAAAGCAAGCCTTTAAAATCATAAAAAGACGATAAAATCTTTTGATGACTTTATGACTTACTCATTGTTAGGTGTTACGGCACCTTGTAGAAACGTCACGCCGATTCGTGACATAAATAAGTAATGTTCTCAATATTCGATGAAGCTGTCGTTGGTTGATGATAAACCAATATCAACTCTATTATAATACTATATTTTCTTTGAAGACTCAAAGGATTTTTTCTATGAAAACGCACTATTTTAAAAGTTGGAAAATTCAATCTAACATTATTGTAAGATTTGCTGAGAATGGTCGTTTCTTATAGCATTTCTGTTATAATAGTGAGAAATGAAAGAGGTTGAGTTATGCATAAGATTTTATTAGTGGAGGACGACGAGGTTATCCGTCAACAAGTCAAAAAAATGCTAGAACAGTGGGGTTACGAAGTTGTTCTTGTTGAAGATTTCATGGAAGTATTATCTATTTTTGTAAAAGTAGAGCCCCACTTGGTTCTTATGGACATTGGTTTACCTCTATTTAATGGTTATCATTGGTGTCAGGAAATTCGTAAGGTCTCCAAGGTGCCTATTATGTTCTTGTCTTCCAGAGATCAGGCCATGGATATCGTTATGGCAATCAATATGGGTGGGGACGACTTTGTGACTAAACCCTTTGACCAAAATGTTCTCTTGGCAAAAATTCAAGGGCTTTTGCGCCGATCTTATGAGTTTGGAAAGGATCAGAGTCTTTTGGAATATATGGGTGTGATTTTGAACCTTAAGGCCATGGATCTGGTTTATCAGGGAGAAGTCGTTTCTTTGACAAAAAATGAGTTTCAGATTTTACAAGTTCTCTTCGACCATGCTGGTAATATCGTTAGTCGGGAAGACCTGATGAAGGAGCTTTGGAATAGTGACTTCTTTATTGATGATAATACTCTGTCTGTCAATGTGGCACGTTTACGTAAGAAGTTAGAGGCAGTTGGTTTGAAGGACTTTATTGAAACCAAGAAAGGTGTCGGTTACGGGTTGCGTCATGATGGATAAGCGTCAATTTATCAAATATCAGATTAGGTCTCGTCTGCCTTTCTATCTATTGTTTATCTTTAACGGAATCATCTTGCTTTTGTTTGCCTTTTTATTTGAAGAGGCAGCAGATATTCTTCATTATGCCTTGACCTTACTGACATTTGTGGCTATCATCATAGTTATTTGGGACTTGGTTAGCTCTTATCAGTCTTATAACTTAGCCTATCTCTATGAGAAAATGACACCATCAAGTCCTTTAGAGTTTTATCTAGCTCAGGCCTTGGAAAATGCTAAGGAGAGTCAAATGGTTCAAACTGAGGAGGAGCGCAAGCGCTATACAGATTTGATGGACTACTATACCCTTTGGGTGCATCAAATCAAGACGCCAATAGCAGCCAGCCAATTATTGTTAGGGGATGTTACAGATAGTAAAACGAGGGCTCTCTTGGAGCAAGAGGTCTTCAAGATTGATGCCTACACCAATCTGGTCTTGCAGTATTTACGTTTGGAAAACTTTCATGATGATTTGCAGTTGAGGCAGGTTGCATTAGACCCTTTGGTTAAAGAAGTTGTTAAAAAGCATAGCATTTTCTTTATTCAAAAAGGGTTGACTATTAACCTAGATGACCTGGATGTTAAGATTATTTCAGATGAAAAATGGCTCTTAGTCATCATTGAGCAGGTCTTGTCAAACAGTTTGAAGTACACAAAGACTGGCGGTATTGACATTTACTTTAAAGATAATAGACTTTATCTTAAAGATTCTGGGATTGGTATTAAAAATAGTGATATTCTACGTGTCTTTGAGCGTGGCTTTTCAGGTTACAATGGTCGCTTGACTCAGCAGTCGTCTGGACTGGGACTCTATCTTTCTAAGAAAATTGCTGATCAGCTTGGACATGATATTAGTATTAGCTCCCAAGTAGGTCAAGGAACCACAGTTTCCATTCATTTTCAAAAGCAGAAGTTGGCTATTGATTAATAACTTACAAAAGTGTAAGAAATAAGGCTAGAAATGAAAGCAAGGGTTATGGTTGAGACCTTGCTTTTTCTATAAAATGGTATCAGAAGTTAAGTAAGAGGTTCCTAAAATCTCTTCCAAATCTATTAAATAAAGGAGCTTATTATGACATTACTAGATGTTCAACATGTTAAAAAAGTTTATAAAACACGTTTCAAAGGAAATCAAGTTGAAGCCCTTAAAGATATCCATTTTACGGTTGAAAAGGGTGAGTATGTTGCAATCATGGGTGAGTCTGGCTCAGGAAAATCAACCCTGCTCAACATTCTTGCCATGCTTGATAAACCAACAGCAGGGCGTGTCTATCTGAATGGTATGGACACAGCAACCATCAAAAACAAGGATGCTTCTAGCTTCCGTCGTGAAAGATTAGGGTTTGTTTTCCAGGATTTCAATCTTTTAGATACCCTATCAGTTAAAGATAATATCCTGCTACCTTTGGTTCTTTCTCGTCGCCCACTTAAGCAAATGATGACACAAGTAGAGGCAATCAGTCGTCAACTGGGAATTCATTCCTTACTGGAGAAGTACCCTTATGAAATTTCAGGTGGCCAAAAGCAAAGGGTTGCGGTTGCGCGTGCAATCATCACAAAACCAGAAATACTCTTAGCAGATGAGCCAACAGGTGCCTTGGATTCCAAATCTTCAGCGGCGCTATTAGATGTCTTTGATGCTATTAATGCCAGCGGTCAGACCATTCTCATGGTAACTCACTCGACAGCGGCCGCCAGTCGAGCGCAGCGTGTTTTGTTTATCAAGGATGGTATTCTTTATAATCAAATCTTCAAAGGGGATAAGTCTGAACATCAAATGTTCCAGGAAATTTCCGATACACTAACTGCAATGGCAAGTGAGGTGAACTAATATGTTTCGTCTAACCAATAGACTGGCTTTGTCCAATCTCATAAAAAATCGTAAGCTTTATTATCCTTTTGCTTTAGCAACTATTCTGGCTATTGCCATTACCTATATCTTTACATCTTTAACGCTTAATCCTCATCTGGATGACTTGACTGGGGCAGATGCTATCAAGATGGTTTTGGGGATGGGACTTGGAATTGTTGCCCTATCCTCTGGAATTATTGTTCTTTATGCCAATAGCTTTGTTATGAAAAATCGTTCAAGGGAGCTTGGTCTCTATAGTGTGCTAGGCTTAGAGAAGCGTCACCTCTTTAGTATGATTCTAAAAGAAACAGTGATTATGAGTTTTGTGACTTTGCTACTAGGTATAGGTGTGGGGGCACTTTTTGATAAACTCATTTATGCTTTTCTTCAAAGGCTTATCGGTGAAAGTACTGGTTTAGTCTCGACCTTTCAAGTAATGACAATTCCTATTGTTCTTGTCATCTTTGCTTGTATTTTTGGTTTGTTGGTTTTGGTAAATGGTTTCCGATTGCTACGGCTTAATCCTTTACAATTAACTAAAGATGGCCTTAAGGGTGAAAAAAAGGGACGTTTTCTAGTTATTCAAACCCTTTTGGGACTTGGTGCTATGGGGTATGGTTACTATCTTGCTCTCTCTGTTCAGAATCCAGTAACGGCTATTATGAGTTTTTTCCTAGCTGTTCTACTGGTCATTCTAGGGACTTACCTTCTCTTTAATGCCGGGACAACAGTTGTTCTGCAACTCTTGAAAAAGAAGAAGAGCTACTATTACAAGCCCAATAATATGATTTCCATTTCCAACCTTGTCTTTCGGATGAAGAAAAATGCAGTTGGGCTGGCGACCATTGCCATCCTATCAAGTATGGTTCTAGTGACGCTTGTAGGTGCTGCAAGTATCTATGCTGGAAAAAAAGACTATCTGGCGAGTGCTGCTCCACATGATTACTCAGTTACCGGAACAAATGTAGATGTAACAAGTACACGGAAGGTGATGGATGATTTCTTATCACAGTCGGGAAATCAGGTCAATAGAAAAACAGAAGTAACTTACCTCTACTTTGGTATCAAAGAACAAGAAAATAACAAGCTAACCATCTTTTCTGAGAATGAAAGAAAAGTTTTACCAAAATCAATTTTTCTTGTCTTCTCACAAGCTACTTATAAACAATTAACAGGTAAAGACCTCAATCTGACTTCAAATCAAGTTGGCTTATTTACTAAAAATAAAACATTAAAAGATCAAAAGAGTTTGTCTGTCAACAGTCAAACCTACCAGATCCATGATAGCCTTAATGACTTTATTAAAGGTAAAGTACCCAACCTCTTCACAATCATAGTTTCTGATTATAGTTACCTTGTTGTTCCTGATATGGATGATTTTCAAGAAAGTATCAAAGGAACAGCAACCACCCAAGCTACCTATGTTGGTGTTAATGTCAAAGACCCTTCACATGATGCCAAGAAAAATTCAGATTTGCTAGACCAAATGACGGATAAAGAAACACAACAGTTAGCTGGACAAACTACTGGCCTCCCTAAGTCTTACTTCACTGCAAATAGTCGATATGATGCAGAAGGGATGGTAAATGGCTTTGTTGGCGGAACCTTCTTTATTGGTATCTTCCTATCCATCATCTTCATGCTTGGCACAGTTCTTGTGATTTACTATAAACAGATTTCCGAAGGTTATGAGGATCGTGAGCGCTTTGTTATTCTTCAAAAGATTGGCTTGGACGACCTCCAAGTCAAGCAAACCATTGGAAAGCAAGTCCTTACTGTCTTCTTCCTCCCCTTGATTTTTGCCTTTATTCACTTGGCCTTTGCTTATCATATGATCAGTTTGATTGTGCGTATCATTGGAGTTCTCAATCCAGATCTTATGTTAGTGGTCACTATCATTGTTTGTGGCGTATTCTTCCTAGTCTATGTCTTGGTTTTCGCCCTAACGTCGCGTTCTTATCGTAGAATCGTATCGATGTAACTAACATAGAGTCTAGTTCATGCTAGGCTCTATTTCTTTTATGCTATAATAGATGAAAGAATTATAAATCATCGGAGAAAACACATGTCACAGACTATTGATGTCAAACGTTATGAGGAGTTGGCACGTCAGAAGCAGGGGGAGCATCGTAAGTTTCTCGCACAGCTCAAGAAGAAGGCACCTAAAAATTTAGATAAGATTGTTCAACAGGTGCACAATGAAGTCTTTCAAGAAATTGATTGTACCCAGTGTGCAAATTGCTGTAAGACGCTAGGACCAGATTTCACAGAGCAGGACATCACTCGCATTGCCAAGCATTTTCGCATGAAGTTACCTGCCTTTGAGGAGATGTACTTGCAGGTAGATGAGGATGGCGATAAAGTCTTCAAGTCTATGCCTTGTCCATTTTTGGGGCCGGATAATCTCTGTGATATCTATGATGTCCGCCCCAAGGCTTGTGCAGCTTTTCCTCACACGGATCGTAAGAAAATCTATCAGATTAATCATCTGACCATCAAAAATACGCTATTTTGTCCAGCAGCCTACCTTTTTGTAGAAAAACTCAAGGACAGGATTTAGAAAGGACTTGTTATGAAACGCTTTAATGCAGGTGTTATTACCTTACTTATCATTGCTGCCTATTTTATCGCAACAGCTTTTATTCCAGATTTGTATTTGGCTTTTAATTATAAGTTGATTTTAGCCTTGCTTTTTGTGCTTTTGAGCTGGCAATCTAAGGGGAAATTTCTCTTTTTCTTGGGGATGGCTTTTCTGTCGACCTATATCCATGACCTATTCAGATTGGACTATTCAGAATGGACACTCTTTGTAGGAATTCTTATCTTGGGGATTGCAGTGGACCGTTTGAGCAAGCCAAGTTATAAGAAAAAATTCTCTTACAAGGTGTCTAAAGAACATGAGCGAGAAATTTTTGCTAAGACTCTTTTTTCAGAGTCTGTGCAGGTGGTGACTTCTCAGAATCTTGAAACTGTCTATGCCAATGCCGATTTTGGGCGTTTGACCTTGGATTTGTGTCAGGCTCAGTTTATGACGGACCGACCTCAGATTGTGGTTCAGGCCAATTTTTCTCAGGTCATCATTCGAGTGCCCAAGGATTGGCAAGTGGATACACACGGGCTTCATACAAGCCTAGCAGGAGTGAAAGGCTACGATAGTCTAGGAGAGCGAGAGTTATCAAGCACTACAGTTTCTCTAACAGGCTCAGTATCCTTTGGCCAAGTAACTGTCAAACATTGAAAATGATGAAAGAGCGAAAGCTCTTTTTTTCTTGCAAATCCTTCTTGTATAACATTGAATGCGTTTACAAATAGTGCTATACTGGTAGTGGAAATAATTAGAAAATTGCAATCATTTACTAGAAAGGAGTTTTCTTATGGAACGATTTAATCTTCGGTCCTTCTTGTTGTTTTTACTAGCAGCTTGTTTTATCGCTAGTGCCTTTATTCCAGATTTTTGGATCATGGTCAACTATAATCTGGTCTTCTTCGTGGCCTTCTTTTGTTTTGGTATCTTGAATAGACGACCTCTCCTTATTTTTCTTGGTTTGGCCTTCTTATCACCCTATGTTCATGACTTGTTAAACCTCGACTTTGCACAGTGGAATCTCTTTAGCGGTATCTTTCTAATAGGTTTGGCTTTAGAGTTGCTCTATGGCCGTAGTCAAAAGAAAGGTCTCACTAAAGACTATAAGGTCAATAAGAACGACCAAGAAGGACCACATATTTCTGTTAAGACATATATGGCTGAGGATAGGTATCGCATCTATTCTCAAGAAGTCGAAACGGTTGATATGAATTTGGCTTTTGGTGAGCTGTGGCTGGATTTGAGTCAAGCCAGCTTTGCATCAAGTCAGGTAGCAGTTCATCTTGATGCTAAATTTGGTGAAGTTCATATTCGACTTCCTCATGCTTGTGTCATGGACACCACTGGAATCTCACATCCCCTATCATCTGTAAAGGTGGATCGTTTTGAATCTGATTTAGAGCAAGTTGAAACAAGGCTTCATCTGAGCGGAAGTCTCTTCTGTACGGAGTTGGAAGTGGAGTATTAAGGGAGTCCAATGATATCAGCTCTATTGTCAATTAGCATGGTTCCTATACAAAAGAAAGGAAATCACAGGTATGAGTGAAACGGTTATTCAAGTCACATCCCTTGGAAAACGCATCAAGGGAAAGACCATTTTAGAGGATATTAGTTTTGAGATAAATCAGGGAGATTGTGTTGCCTTGATTGGACCTAATGGGGCGGGTAAGACTGTCTTGATGTCCTGTATTCTTGGTGATAAAAAGCCCAGCAGTGGTCAGGTCCTCATTGATGGTAAGGCAGGTAAGGCCAAAAATAAAATTGCGGTTCTCCTTCAGGAAAATACCATTCCAAATAGTTTGAAAGTGGAAGAGCTGATTGCCTTCTTCCAATCTATTTCTGATAATCCCTTGACCAATCAAGAGGTTCAGGAACTCCTGCAATTTAAGGAAGACCAGTACCAGCAGTTTGCGGACAAACTCTCAGGTGGGCAAAGACGTCTTCTGGCTTTTGTACTTTGTTTGATTGATAAACCTAAAATCCTCTTTTTGGACGAACCGACAGCGGGTATGGATACCTCGACTCGTCAGCGTTTCTGGGAGATTGTTAATGATTTGAAAAAATCAGGTGTGACCATTCTCTATTCCTCTCACTATATCGAAGAAGTGGAACACACGGCTGACCGCATCTTAGTCCTGCATCAGGGAAAACTCATCAGAGATACAACCCCATACGCTATGCGACACGAAGAGAAAGAGAAGCAAGTCACTCTGCCAAGTAGCTTTGTTAGCATTGTTCATGGCTTGGAAGATATATATGAGGTTACTGAAAAGCGGGATGTCATTAGCTTCATGACCAAAGATATCGAAAAGGTATGGCAAAGACTTGAAAAATCAGGCTGTGGAATTTCTGATATTGAAATCCAAAATAAAACACTCTTGGATAGCCTATTTGATTCAACAAGGGAGGACAAGGCATGAAAGCATTACTAAAAATTGAATGGATTAAAACGTGGCGAAGTTGGCCAGTCTTTATCATGGGAATCGGGATACCTGTCGGATTTTTCCTCCTTTTTTCTAGTATCTTCTCAGCGCCTACTCCAGAAGCTCAAAAAGAGTTTTTGCTATCTTATATGTTAACCATGACTGGCTTTTCCATGTCTAGTTTTGGTTTGTTCACCTTTCCCTATATGTTACAAGAGGATCGAATTGAACACTGGTTGACCTATATCGAGCACTCAAAGGTTAGTATCGCAGCTTATTATCTTTCTAAAATTTTTCGTGTGCTTCTAAACTTTATGGTTGCTATCATTGTGACCTTTTGCGTAGGTGCCTTTTTCCGAGATGTAGAGATGCCTTTCTTTAGATGGCTAGGATCAGGTGCTCTTTTACTCTTGTCCAGTCTACTCTTTCTAGCTTTTGGTTTACTTATCGCTCAGATTAAATCTCAACAAATCATGTCTCTTGTAGCTAATATTATTTACCTTGTCTTGCCTATAGTGAGTGGTTCATGGGTTCCTATTTCCATGTTCCCTAAGTGGGTTCAGAGTATCTCTGAGTGGACACCTGTCTATAATGAATTGGTCGTTAATTTTGCTATCAATGGGAAATTTTCATGGAAATCACTTTTGTTTATTTTGGTTTATACGGCAGTATCAATAGTGCTTGCACTCTTTATCAAGTCTCATAGAGAAAGTGATCGAGGTTAAGGGAGAAATAATGGATATTTGGCAGAAGATGTATGAAAAGGCAAAAGCTTTGTATCAGCCACTGGAAGTCTCAGACTTTGTCTATGCTAGGCACGTTGTGGCTGCCGTTGAGGCTGAAGATGGGCTAATTTTCACAGGCTTTTGTATGGAAGGGACGTGTGGTGTTTTCCATCTATGTGCCGAAAGGGCTTATGTATCAAGAAACTGGTCAGACTAAGGTCAAGCGTATTATCGCCTTTCGTGACCAGCTACCTCATGGTGGACCATCTGGCATGCCTTGTGGAGCTTGTCGAGAATTTTTAATGGAACTGCATCCCGACAATCGTAATTTAGAGTTTATGGTTGACTACGAAACACGTCAGACTATCACTCTGGGAGAATTGTTGCCACTGTGGTGGGGAGAAGAACGGGCTCAACAATTTGAAGAAAAGTCGCAAGACAAGGCTTAAGGTTTATAGAAATCACAAAATCCTCGCATGTTAAGTGTGAGGGTTTATTTTTTTGAAATTAATTTCAGAAAATTCGAAATTTACCTTGAAATTCAAAATGAAAGTGCTATACTATATCGCGAAAATAGAAAGAAGGTTTCATTATGGAGTCACTTGTATCTTTTAGTAAATGGCTCAGCAAATGGTTTACTGTAGCTGTTATCCTTTGGGCGGCCTTTAACTATGCCCTTCCCGCAACTAGTAGTTGGGTCATTCCCAATACGGCTTATCTACTTGGTTTGATTCTCTTTGGTATGGGACTTACCTTGACCACTGAAGATTTTAAACGTATTGCTAAGCGTCCAATTCCAGTTGTCCTTGGGACTGTTGCCCACTATGTCATCATGCCTGGTTTGGCTTGGTTGCTTTGTATGATTTTCCATCTGAAAGGTGCGACAGCAGCAGGGGTTATCCTTGTCGGGTCTTGTCCAAGTGGGACTTCATCTAGTGTCATGGCCTTCCTTTCAGGTGGGGATGTTGCCTTGGATGTCTCTATTGAAACCCTCTCAACTCTCTTGGCACCACTCATGATTCCAACCCTCTCAACTCTCTTGGCACCACTCATGATTCCAACCCTCTTGTCATTCTTGTCTGGTCAGTACGTGAGTGTCCCTGCTCAAAGCCTCTTCCTTAGTACCTTGCGTATCGTGGTTGTCCCTATTATCTTGGGTGTGCTTGTTCACTCAATCTTTGGTAAGAAAATTGATGCCATCATCAAGATTATGCCTTTGATTTCACAAGCCGCCATCCTCTTGATTGTTGGAGCAGTTGTTTCTGCCAACCATGCCAATATTTTCACAGCAGCGACAGCCCTTGTCATTCCAGTTGTTATGCTTCATAACCTTTGTGGTTATGCCCTTGGTTTTGGATTTTCAAAAATCCTTGGTTTGGAAGAACCACAACAAAAAGCCATTACCTTCGAAGTGGGGATGCAAGACTCAAGTCTTGGAGCAACCCTTGCCATGAAATATTTCGTACCACAAGCTGCGATTCCATCGACTATCTTTAGTATTTGGCACAATATCTCAGGTTCCATCCTCTCATCATGGTGGAAGAACCATTCAAAAAATAATTAATAATATAATGAAAAGCTGACCTTGGGTCGGCTTTTATTTTTTAATAAAGAATCTTTTTCGAGACTTTCCTTAGGTGATGACGGACGTCAGCGAACTTCAAAGAAGTTCCATGCCTAAGTTTCGAGTCTAAGGTCTCGAAACTTCCGAACCCCTGAAGTTTAAGTTCTTCAGGGGTTTTTATCACAGTGAAAAGTCTCAGTTATACTCACTTCGTTCTCAAAGAGAATCATCTGTCATTCTTTGCTGACTTTCTTAGTTCATGGCACATTTGAAATAGTTTATTTACTTCTTGAAAAGGACATTTTTGACTATGTTATAATGGAAGGACAAAAGCAGTTTAGGAGAATGTTATGGCAACAATTGGTATTGATTTGGGGACGACTAATAGTCTAGCGGTTACCTATCGTGAAGGTGAGGTTGAGCTGATTCCAAATGGTTTTGGCGAATATTTGACGCCCAGTGTGGTCCATGTGTCGGATGATGTCTTGACGGTTGGAAAAATTGCGAAGGAACGCTTAGTGACTGATCCTGAGAATACGGCTCAACTCTTTAAACGTTCAATGGGAACTAATGAAATCTTTTACCTTGATGGAGAAGCTTTCTCGGCAACTGATTTGTCAACTTTGGTGGTTAAACAATTAGTAGCTGATGCGGAGAGTTACTTAGGTGAAAAAGTAGATGAGGTGCTCATTAGTGTGCCGGCTTATTTTAACGAGAAACAACGCTCTGCGACCAAGGCTATTGGACAACGATTGGGCATTAGGGTGAAACGATTGATTAGCGAGCCTTCTGCGGCAGCCATTGCTTGTCACAAGATTGGCAAGGACGAATCTTTCATCGTCTTCGACTTTGGAGGAGGAACGCTTGATGTTTCTGTGGTTGATTGTTTTGATAATGTGATTTCAATTGTTTCTATTGCAGGTGATAATTTCTTGGGTGGTAGCGACTTTGATAAGGCTATCGCTGAAGATTTTTGTCAGTCTCAAGGGATTGATTTGGAGAAGCTAGATACCAAGCAAAAGTCTAGTCTCCTCTTGTCTGCAGAACGTTGCAAGCTCAAGCTACAAAAGGAAAAACTGGCTGCAGTCTCCTTAACTTACGATGACCAATATTACATGAAACAATACACTCAAGCTGAGCTTAAGTCCATTATTCAACCTGTTCTTGACCGTGTTAAGAAAGTCATTGGTAGAGCGGTGAGTGATAGCGGCTACAGGGCTCATGAGCTAGATGCCTTTATCTTGGTTGGTGGGTCCAGCATGATGCCTTTGGTTCAATCCTATATCATGAATCTTCTCAATCTTCCTATTAAGCGTTTGAAGGATATGGATGAGTTGGTTGCGCGTGGTTTGGGGACTTATTTAGCTGTCAAAGAGCGTCAGGAAAAGGTCAAAGATTTGGTAATTACTGATATTTGTCCTTTCTCATTGGGAATCAGTGCCTATGACTCTGACTTTGATAAAAATATTTTTTCAAAGGTTATTAATAAGCTGTCTGTCCTTCCGACCTCAGCTAGCAAATTTTATTATGCCAGCCGGGGACAGAAACAATGTCGCTTTATGATTTATCAGGGAGAATCGCTCGATCCTGAGGCAAATCTTTTTTTGGATGAGTTTATTATCGATGTTCCTGGGACTGCGACTAAGACAGAGTTTTTTGAGACCACCTTTACTTACGATATTAATTCCATGCTCTATATAGAGGTTAAACTGGGGTCAACAGGCGAGACTAAAACATATCGTATCGGTAGTCAAAGTAAAATCGAAGAGGTTGACAAGAGTGAGCATCTGGAGAATATCAAGCTTGTCTCTAATCAATTGTCCTTTGAGGCCGACTTTAAAACGCAGACTGAGCGGGCCTATCGTTTAATTATGGAAATGCCTTATAAGATGCAATTACATTTTTTGTGGCAAATGGAAGATTTTGAAAAAGGCTATCAGCTGGCTATTAACAATATCAAGAAGCGAAAAGAAATCGTGAAACGCTATCAAGCTTATCTTGATAGCATTGAAAATATCATGTCACTAGATGATTTGGATATTTTCCGTCAAGAAAAAGACGACCATGAGGAGAATGGTGAGCCCTTTGATAGGTCTGATGACCCTAATTTCTGGAGATAGGAGGTGACGCATGAATTTTTGGTCGATTTTAGGCATTCAACCAACCAATAATCTTAAGGACATCAAGAGAGCCTACGCCAAACAGAGTAAGGTTTATCACCCTGAGGATGATCCTGAAAATTTCCAACGCCTGCAAAAGGCTTATCAAGAGGCCCTTGCCTGGCAAAAATCGCATTCTGGAAATGAGGAGACGAGTGCCGTCATAGGCCATAAACAGGCCGATGGTAGTGTGGTTGGGATGGTGTCTGCCTCCCAGCTAGAAGCTTCCTTTAAGCAAGCTGCAGATGCTAGCAAATCTGGTCAAGGGCAAGAAAGTATTGATGAACTTGAGCTTACAGATTATGCGACTGGAAAAGTCGACGATGAGCAAGTGACTGAATACGAGGTTCAGCAGGTGGATGCTGAAGAAGAGCAGAAGCAACTGGATGAGCTAACTTTATCAGATACTCATGAAACGTTCAATCACAGTGAGCCTCATTCAAGGACTCGCGAGGATTCTGTCTTAAGAGAAGATTTATCTATTGAAAATCAGGATAGTTTTCTTCAGACTGTTGAGCTATATTTCCTATATAATACTCTGACTATTTCTAAACTTAAAGACTATATTAGTGAGTGTGCTGCTTTGGGCTGGTTGGAGGATCAGGATTTTTCTTACCGCTTCACCAAGACTATTGGCACCATACTTGAAAGAGGTGGCCTAAGTTATGAGACCTTGGAAGGAATTGAAAGTCTAGCCAAGGAATATAACTTCGCATTATTGGAAGCCTACCTTTGTGACCTCTTGGATAAGAGACACAAAAAGACCGCTTGGCAAGGACCTCCTCTTCGTCCAATGACAGAAGTGACAGAGCCCACACGGACAGGTGGAGGGGTGATTGTCTTATCCTTTCTAGTCATGGTGTGTGGTATTTTATTCCTCGCCAATGGATTTTTCACTAGAGAGATGCAGAAATCGCAACCTAAGAAAATAGAGGTCATCACAGGCCTTACAGGAAATGAACTGGTCTCACAGGGAACGGTAGATAAGGCAGCTTCAGCCATATCTGATTTGGCTAAAAAATCAGATAAGCCTATTTCTGACACCAAGAAAGTGGTCTATGACCAAGCTAGTTCCACCTTTGTGATTGAAGACAGCTCGACAGGGCAGAGCCAAGAACTACCGGGGGTGACAGAGGTTTATGTCCTGCCAGTTTATGAAAATGGTCAAGAAGACAAGGGTCTGGCTACAAGTAACGACGGTAGCAATTGGGAACTCAGAGATACTGATGGCCAAGTTCGTGGTCCAATTACTTTATCAGTTGCCATGTCATCAGATATTGCTATCAAGAGTGAAAATGGTAGCTACACTACGGTAGAAAAGGAGTAGAGACATGAAAGATTTTATTTTGAGAAATATTGAAAGAGTCTTCTCTCTCCTCCTTACAGGTATTTTTCTAGCCCTGCTGTATTTTGGAAATGAGAAAGGTTTGCATCTCTGGTTTGACAGTGGACGTGAGAGTGGTAGTCTGGGCTTGGTGACAGGAATATTTATCTTTTTTGTACTTGCTCTTTCTGCTGGTATTTGGGTACTAACGGATAAATTTCTTCTCTTTATTTTAACCAAGATGGGCTATTATAACGAAGACTGGTCTAAGGTTGTAGGTGTCATCATTGGAAAGAGAATTGCTAAGGCACCAAGAACGAGTACCAATCATTTCCTAGTCGTTAAAGTTGGTGAGGCAAAACGTAACTTTTTCGTTAGTCGAGATGACTTCTATACCCTTGAAAAAGGTGATAGCCTTTGGCTACGGAAAGTCAGAGTGCATTATAAAGGACATGTCGTCCGCACTTACTATGAACTTGCAGAGCGATATTAGACTATAGAGAGCTGACCTTTGGTTGGCTTTTTATAATGACTAAAAGTTACAAAAAAACTTAGGAGAGGACCTAAGTTTTGTTAATAAGATTATTTATCTATGTTTAAGAGTCTTTCAATCTCTTGATAAAGTATTTCTGTAGGTTGATAGGCTTTGCTTATCTGAGTTAGAGAATGTAATTTAGACCAATCTTTTTGAGAAATTAATGCTTGGAATAAATCTAAGACTTCAGACTCTGTTTTTTTTCGAGAGACAAGTCCTACCTGGGCTAACTCAGCTCGTAAGGCGTTATCAAACTGATCAAAATCTTGAGGAAGAATAAGGCTAGGAATGCCTTGTTCGATACATCCCATTAGAATACCTGAACCAGCGTGATGTATCACAAAGTCCATTTTATCTAGAATGTCTGTGTAGGGCAGATAATCAAAAAGTAAAAGATTGTTATTTAGATGATGTGGCGGATTTTGCAAACCACTTGGGTTACCTAGTGTGACATAAAAATGATAGTCAGGATACTCTTGACTTAGCATTTTGGCCAATTTCACCATTCTTTCTTTTTCCCATTTTAAATGGGTACCACAAGTCACTAACACGCGTTTTTGAGAGGTCGTGAAATACTGTTCTTGTTCCTTGGGTAGTTTGTCAAAAGAAAGGCAGCGATAACCAACCCACTTAAGATGGGATGGAAAATCATCTCTAAACTCCAACTCTTTTATTCCCAGAGCCAGAATTGAATAAGGAGAATAGATGGTTTCTGTACCATCCTCTCTATAAAGTTTGAAATCTTGTAAATTTTTAAGATTTCTTTTAACAAGTGCAAAGCCAATTCTTTTTGCCATGCGAATAATCTGTCTACCCAGTGCATCTCTACATTTGTAGAGGATTCCCTGATGGGGTTTCCAACCTCCTAAATAAGCAGGAGTAGTTGTGCGACTCTCAATAGCTACTGGACTTGGGAGGGTCGTAATCCAGGGAATTCCCAAACGGTCTGCTAAAATACCAGCAGGAGCTGCAATGAAATCTGCAATAATCAAATCTGGTTTTCCATCGGACTCCCAAATTCGCTTGATTTCGTCTATAACTTCTGGAATTAGTTTGCTATTTGCGATTAATTGTTGGTACATAATATGTGGTTTTGCTTGCTTTGAGGTATTGGCGATATCTTCCATCACTGTCGGACGATCTGGAAATAAGGCAACACAGTCAAAGCCAATTTTTTCAACTAATTTCTTCTTTTGATAACCTGTAATGACACGTATTTGAAAACGAGGGTCTTCTAACAAGGGTTTCACCAGTGTCAAGGTCGGAAATAAATGACCACTAAATGGAACGCTTATCACATCGATTTTTATCACTTTGTCTAATCCAGTCATGAATGATTCCTTTCACATCTTCTTTGTATTCATAGCTATAATGATCCGAATCCACTAGGATATCCGCTTGGTGGGAATCCAAGAATTGAGAATATGGATCTTTTTTTCCTTTAATCACCAATACCTCTAGCTTTTTGTTGTCTAAGAGTTTTTGGGAGACAGGTCCAAGTGCAATTATGCGAAATCTTGGAAGGGATATCTCGTTATCCAAATGATTCAACCATTGGGTAAGCATATTGACTCCTGAACTCTTACAGACAACAATCACTTCCTGAGTTTCCAGCAAGGGAGACATGTGCAGTTGTAAAAGTTCTTGAAAACAAGGGTTCAAAACTGTATGACGGTAGTAGACAATGTTTGCTAAAGAAGCCGATAAAAGTGATACTTTAGGAGACTTCATATGATCAAATCTTTGATTGAAAGGAAAATTACTGGCTACTACTGAATAATCAGATGGACAAATAGCATGGAGGAGGTCAAGTTGCCCAGCTGTCAGTCCAGCACAAGTGTAATCACTGCTCCCACTAAGAAAGAGGACTAAGCAATCAGATGTCAACAATGTCTGATCAGGAGATAAATCAGACAAACAATCTAGATACGACTTCATCTTACTCATAACGAATCTTCCCATCCGTCACACGTATCTTTCGACCCCGCCAGTTTATCACAGGAGGAGTCAATAGGACATAAAGAAATAACCATGGAAGTAAGAAATCATTAAGTACTTCGTATAGGACTTCGTCCAAGTGTAGTTGATTCATTAGTATGCTTTGTCTATAAAGGAGCATCCAGATTGCCTTAATCAGTAGTAGAACCAGAGCTACAAGTAGATAAGGCCAACCTAAAAAAAGAGTCAAAAGTATGATTGGAAGAGGCAGAAAACTTGTTAAGCCAATGAGGGTAAAGACCTTGAAGTCCAGGTGTTTTTTTAAATAGATGGAACTAAAGAGAAGCCAACGCTTCATCTGGAGCAAATACTGCGTGGCACTCTTGATGGTCGTACGGACATTACAGGTAACTCGCGTTTGAACAATGGATACCCCTTTACTACTTAGAAAATCAGCCACTGCCAAATCATCACAAAGATAATCTTTGATAGCTGTAAAGAGATCTTGGTCTTTTACAAGATTTACTGGTAGGATATAAAACATTCCATTGATAGAGTGATTGGCTTCAACTTGTGCCATTGTGAAATAGGTGATTAAGGAATTGCCATTGACGAATGCTGCTACCAGCTTGGACCAGAAATTGCTTCTCTCTTGGTTATAGGGTATCCCAGTCAAAATGACTTCTTGACCCAGATAGGCAGTCAGTTCCCCCATTTTAGAAAAATCAATTACACTATCATCGTCCAAAACAATGAGGTAAGGTCGGGTCAGATCCTCTACAACTTGCTCAATCTTATAACTCTTTGGATTAATCCCCTGAGGGACATCTTCAATAAGAAAGATTCGGATGCGCTGAGAAAATAACTCATCTTGGCAAATTTTGTTCGCTACACGCTGAGCTTCTGTGTCAGACTGGTCAATTAACCAGTAAAATTCTACTGTTTTTGTTTGCTGCAGATTGGCTCGTAAATCACTCTCCAAGCGAGGGTCACCGGAGAGAATTGGTTGGACCACTGTAAATAGTTCTTCTGGGAAGTCAGTAACATCAGATTTGCCTTTTTTGTAATAGATTAGTGACAGTAGCCATCGCACTAGGAAGAGAAGGAGATAGGCGACTGCTATAATTATAAAAATTAGTTTCATATGTTAAGTCCCTTTCGTAAATATCTAGAAATGAAATGTATAATCCATTTTTGAGGGAGTAGCTTTCCTAGATAAATCAACAATCGATAGCGAAGACCAACAACAGCATAGGGAGTCCCCTGTTCAAATAATCGATACAACTGATGTGCTACTCTATCAGGCTTCATCTGAAAACGACTACCTCCTAGAGCATCAACGAGTTTTTGAGAGAAAATGGGGGTTTGGACTGGTCCAAGAAGGTAAAGCGAAATTCGGACCTGAGAATCTGCATTTATTAGCTCCTCATGGAGGGCTAGAACGTAAGTTTGCAGAGCAGCCTTACTGGCACTATATGCCGCTAAATAGGGATGGGGAAAAAGAGCTGCCAGTGAAGAAAGTTGGACTAGCCGGATTTTCCGATTTTTCTGCACTAGCAATTTCATTAGCTGGACTGGAGTATGGTAGTTCACCTGCCAGAGCTCTTGTTCCTTTTCTGTGGCTAAATCACTTCCTATGGAGAAGCTAGCTAGTCCTGCACAATTGACCAGAAGGTCAGCATCTAATGCCTTTCCAAAATTCTCCAGTGCTTCCTTATCACACAGATTTAAAACCTTAATTGAAAGTTGTGCCTTGCTTCCAGCTAATTCATTTTGCAGTTGGACTAATTTGTCTGGATTTCGGCCTACTAGAACCAGAAAATCAAGATGTTTTGCCATTTCAGTTGCTAGGTGACGTCCAATTCCTCCTGTAGCTCCCAAAATAATTGCCTTACTAAATGAGTCTGTTGTTTGCATAACTCTAGTTTATCAGATTTTACTGAAACAGAAAACTACCTCTCAATTCCTTTGGAAAGAATGTTTGTCATGATGGAGGTAAGTTAGGGGATTCTTGCTAAAAAATATTGAAAAGTTTTATGTTAAAGTATTTGTGGCAAGCTTTGATTGATTAATGGATGAAAAATCTTACTGAAGAAGTGTATCTATTCAGAGAAAATGAGTTTAGATAGTATTTGGTTTTGAGTAGTTCTTTCAAAAAAAATTTGCTATGCTAATGTTATGGGAAAACTAAAAATTGACGTGGTCATCGTTCCATTAAGTGGGCACCTTTATCCAACCATGAATCTGCTAATGCCTTTATTAAAAAATCCTCGCTATGATATTCGTTTATTCACAGGACAGCAGAAACGTGCAGTAGCTGAGGCAGCAGGCTTTAAGGTTGTTACTATTCTTGAAGGTCATGAAATGGACTTTGAAAGGGTGGCTAATAATAAGGAGCAATTGGGCCTTTTTTCTGCTTATCGTCAACTATCAGCTAGTCTTGATATTATTAATCTTGTTTCCGATCAATTACTAGCGGAATGGGAAGTAAACCGACCTGATTTAGTTATTGCCGATTATGTCAGCTTGTCGGGTGGACTTGTTGCAGAGCAAATGGGGATTCCGTGGATAACGACAATGGCTACACAATTTGCTATTGAAACGACGGATGGTCCTCCTTGTTTCTTCGGAGGAATGGGAAGTCCGAAGAATCGTAATCAATTGATTCAACAATGGCTAGGCAGGAAAATGACACGTTTTTTGAAGTATTCCGCCACTTTTTTATTACGAAATCGATTAAAACGTTATGGTTTTAAGATGTACGACCAAAATGGACAAGAGAGCATCTATTCACCGTATTCTATTTTAGGAATAGGTATGAAAGAATTGGAAATCAAAAAAGGATTCCCAGAACATTATCTCTGGGTGGGTCCAACTGGAGGTTCAGTTGAGCGATGTGAGGATTATCCTCTTGATTTGTCGCCTTTTGCAAATCGTAAAATTGTCTTTGTGACTTGTGGTACCCAATTGGACTGGGCAAAGAATAATTTGATATACCAAACGAAGCTGTTAGCTAAGTCTCATCCTGAGTGTCAGTTTTTTGTAACTTTAGGTCTTGGTGGACAAGAATTCCAATGCCAAAAATTAATGGATAATGTTTCAGTGGTTTCTTATCTTCCCTACAATGAATACATTCCCCAGATGGATTATGTTATTCACCATGGTGGTTCAGGTATTTTTTTCCAATGTATTATAAATAACAAGCCAGCCCTAATACTGCCACACGATTATGACCAGTATGACTATGCTATTCGTGGACTTGAGGCAGGTGTAGCTTTGACTGTTAAAAGAGAGGATGATAAGGCAATTGGGAAAGCTTTTGAGGTGTTGTTGGCTAAGAAAGATTGGTCAGAGCTAAAGGCTTTAAGTCATGCTGCCAAGTCATATCATCCTACAGAAGTAGTGGAGGGTGAAATTGCTCGCCTACTGGCAGACAAGGAGAAAAAACGATGAAGAAAGTTTTAGTAACGGGAGCTACAGGTTTCTTAGGCAAATATGTCGTGGAAGAATTGGTTGATCACGGTTATCAAGTCCGAGCTTTCGGTCGTAATCATACAATTGGCCAATCTCTGGTAAATGCCTCTGTGACCTTTGTTCAAGGAGATTTGACAAACCAAGAGGATTTGACCAAAGCTTGTCAGGAAATGGATATGGTCATTCATGCCGGTGCTTTGTCAACTGTCTGGGGTCCTTGGGAAGATTTTTACCGAACGAATGTCTTAGGAACTAAATATGTCCTTGAGGCTTGTCGTGAGGCTAATATCAAGCGCTTAGTATATGTGTCGTCTCCAAGTATTTATGCAGCGCCTAGAGACCAGCTTGGTATAAAAGAAAGCGATGCCCCTCAGGAAAATAGGCTTAACAATTACATTCGAAGTAAATTGGCATCAGAAAAACTATTTAAAGATTATCCTGATGTGTCTAGTGTTATATTGCGACCTCGTGGACTTTTTGGGATTGGAGACACCAGCATTTTGCCACGTGTTCTTAATCTTAGCCAGAAGATCGGTATTCCTTTGATTGGTGATGGTCGTCAACTGATGGATATGACCTGTGTGGAAAATGTTGCTTTGGCTATTCGTCTGGCTTTGGAAACTCCTCAAGCAGCTGGAGAAGTTTATAATATTACCAATGGAGAACCCAGAGTATTTAGAGACTTGATTGAGGAAACCTTGAGAGGTTTGGGCTATCCCATCCGTTATCGCAAAATCCCAGCTCCACTTGTGTCTGCTATTTCAAGTAGTTTGGAGTTTATTTATAAGAATCTAAAGCTCAAAGGAGAGCCAGCCCTAACACGCTATACCTATTATTTGCTACGCTATAGTCAGACTTTGGATATTAGCAAGGCGGAGCGTGACTTGGGCTATCGGCCTAAAATAACGATTTCAGAAGGGATTGAACAATATGTCCAAGATTATCGAAAGCATTGATTATTTTCCTGCGGGATATTGTACAAGCTATACTGGTCTTTTGTTCAAGAAAGTCAAGAATAAAAAGATGACCTTTCCAGCCGGTGTCTTTCTAATCAAACACAGAGATAAAGGCTATCTGCTTTATGATACAGGTTATCACTACGATATTAAAACCAAGCTTCGCTATGGCTTGTATCGTTTGGGAACGCCGGTGCAGATGACAGAAAAGGATCAGATTTTAAACTTGTTGAAGGCGAAAGGGATTAGGCCTGAGGACATTACCCATGTTATGCTTTCCCATCTGCATCCTGATCATTTGGGAGGAGCTGGCTTCTTTCCTAATGCGAGCTTCCTTCTGACTCAGGAGGTTTATGAGGTTTATCAGAAGCCTAAGTTGAAGGATTTGATTTTTAAGGAATTTTTACCAGCCTCTTTTGAGAAACAGGTAACAGTAATCAAGGCTGATCAGCAAAACTCAACTTTTCCCTATCGTCCTACCTATGATTTATTTGGAGATGGAAGTATCTTGGTAGCCTCTGTTGATGGCCATGCCAAGGGGCAGGCTTGTCTCTATATTCCAGATTATAATCTTTTTATCGCAGCGGACTTGTGCTGGGGTGTCGATTTGCTACCTTATACGAAACAAATGCACCTCATTCCGTCCTTGGTTCAGGATAATATGGCGGATTATATCAAGGGGACTGAGTTACTAGAGGATATCCTAAAAGATGGGACTGAAGTACTAGTTAGCCATGACCCTGTAGAAAGGATAGAGCGTATCTTGTATGAAAAAAATAACCTTTCTTAAAACCTTTATCCAAACCAGATGGCTTCACAACTTCAAAACGAGAGCAGACCTAGAAGCTTATCAGAAAAAGCAATTATCCAACTATATGGATTTTCTAAAGCGGGAGTCGCCCTATTTCAAAAATGGTGTCCCTACTGACTTTGATCATATGGATAAGACCTTTATGATGACGCATTTTAACGAGTTAAACACTCAAGGCATCGATCGAGATGAGGCTTTAGCATTAGCTATTGAGAGTGAAAAGACTCGTGACTTCACTGAACTTAAAGGGGAAGTGGCTGTTGGTTTATCATCAGGAACATCGGGACATCGTGGCCTCTTTATCACGACTGAGAAAGAGCGAAGCATGTGGGCGGCAGCTATTCTAGCTAAGATGTTGCCAAAGGGTCATCTTTTTGGCCACCGAATTGCCTTTTTCCTGAGAGCAGACAATGAACTCTACCAGACTATCAATACAGCATTGATACGATTAGAATACTTCGATATTTTCAAAAATACTGATGAACATATTGAACGTCTTAATCATTATCAACCGACGATTGTTGTGGCACCAGCTTCCATGCTGATAGAGTTGAGCAAGCGTCTTAGGGCAGGAGACTTGTCTATCTCACCGCAAAAAATTGTCTCTGTGGCAGAAATTTTAGAGGATAGTGATAGAATTTGCATTTCGAGTGCTTTTAAGCTCCCCATTATTGACCAGGTTTATCAAGCGACGGAAGGTTTTCTAGCCTGCACTTGTTCTGCAGGACATCTTCACCTCAATGAAGATATCATTTTTGTTGAGAAAGAGTATCTGGATGAACATCGATTTTATCCAGTGATAACGGATTTCAAGCGAAGCAGTCAACCTGTTTACCGCTACAAACTTAATGATATCTTGGTTGAAAATCCTGAACCTTGTTCGTGTGGTTATCATTATACAAGGATTGACAAGGTCGAAGGTCGCTCCGATGACATCTTCTATTTTGAAGGTCAGGATGGAGGACAGGTGACAATCTATCCTGATTTTATCAGGCGTTGTATTCTCTTTGTGGAAAATGTTGGAGACTATCAAGTCAAGCAACATTCAGAGAAGATTGTTGAAGTCTGCCTCAGCCAACGAGACGAACAAGTAGAAGCAGCTATCACAGCTCAGTTTCAACTCTTGGCGCAGCAAAAACAGTTTAAGGTTCCGGAAATCCATTTTTCCGATTATCATTGGGATACCAGTCGAAAACTCAAACGTATTCAGCGTTTATGAAAGGATGAATGACAATGACAGAAGTAAAAAGACATGTTGAAATCGCAGGTTATGGCGTTTGTCTTCCAAAACAAACCGTACAATTCAAAAACCAAACACGTTATCGTGTTGTAGAAGATGAAGAAACACAGTTAGATTTGGCCGAAGTGGCTATCCAACGAGCTCTGGAAAATGCCAATTTGAAAATTGAAGACATTGATTGTCTTGTCTCAGCCAGTGCAGTTGGTGTGCAGCCTATTCCTTGTACAGCAGCCTTGATTCATGAGCGCGTGGCAAAAGGACTTGCCATCCCAGCCATGGATATCAATACGACTTGTACAAGTTTTATCTCAGCTTTATCAACAATGTCTTATTTGATTGAGGCTGGTGAATACCATCGTGTTTTGATTGTATCCAGTGAAGTTGGAAGTTTGGGGCTTAATCCGAAACAAAAAGAAAGTTTTGAACTCTTTAGTGACGGAGCAGCAGCCTTTATCTTCCAAGCAAGTTCTCAAGACAAAGGGGTTATTGCAAGTCTTCAACATACCTGGTCAGAAGGTGCCCATGATACTGAAATCCGTGGAGGTTTGACTTCTTACCATCCTAAAAAATATTCAGAAAAGACAAAAACGGACTTTATGTTTGATATGAAGGGCAAGAAGATTCTCCTCTTATCAGCACATAAGCTTCCTGATATGTTCAAAGAATTCCAAGAGAAAACTCACTTAGCCCTAACCGATGTGGACTATATCATTCCCCATCAAGCTAGCCGTGCCTTATCTTTAGTTATGGATAAATTGGGTATTGCCGAAGACCAATACCTTAATATAGTTACTGACTACGGAAATATGGTTTCTGTATCTGTTCCATTCGGTTTGGCTTATTCATTAGATCATGGATTAGTTAAAGAAGGAGATGTCGTCTACCTTTTGGGAACAGCAGCAGGTATGACAGTTAACATGCTGGCCTTGAAATTATAATTTCTTGGCTAGAAACGGATAGTGTCAAAATGACGGAAGAACTTCTTTTTGCCCATAAATTCAGGTTGAGTTGACTGATAAGTCAGCTCTTTTTTCTTTTACGTCACATGACAAATGTCATGTCATGTCATGACATCTGGTGCTAAAAAGAGAATGACCAAAAAGATATACTTTAGTCATAACTTAGAAATAATAAAAAACGAAAGAGGTCATCTCATGAAAATCAAAACATCTTACCTTATCTACGCTGTTATCGGAACTGTCTTTGCTGGACTTAGCATGTTTACTGACATCTTTGAAAAAGGGAACTTTGAAGCTATCTTCTCAAATTTGGGCATGATTATTGGCTTGTCTATCTCAGCCTATATTCTCATTACTATGGCTAAAAGTTTTATCGATCTTGTCATTAATGAATTGAAAAACTAGGAGGCTCAGTATGAAACTATTGAAAATACTAAGCATTATGCTCCTAGCGTCAATTTGGACCATCCTCTTTGCCTATGTCCTACTTCATGGCAGCAGTGATATTCTCTATAGTATTATGGGCGTGTCTGTTGCAGCTTGTTATGTTTTTCTAGCCTTCTATCAAAAGAAAGGAAATCACACACATGAGTGAAGCAATCCTTCAAGTCACAAATCTTGTCAAAAAGATCAAAGGTAAAACAATTTTAGACCATATTAGCTTTGAGGTGGGACAAGGTGATTGTCTTGCCTTAATTGGGCCAAATGGTGCTGGTAAAACGACCTTAATGTCCTGCATTCTTGGTGATAAAAAAGCAAGTAGCGGTCAAGTCTTTATCAAGGGCAAAAAGGGTAAAGCACAAGATCAAATTGCTGTTCTCCTTCAAGAAAATACCATTCCCTCACAATTAAGAGTTAAGGAACTGATTGCATTTTTCCAAGATATTTCTGAAAATGGCTTATCTAAAGAAGAGATACAAGCACTCTTACAATTCAAAGACGACCAGTATCAGCAGTTTGCGGACAAACTCTCAGGAGGACAAAAACGTCTTCTTGCCTTTGTCCTCTGTCTTATTGGCAAGCCTGACATTCTCTTTTTAGATGAACCTACAGCAGGGATGGACACTACGACACGCCAACGCTTTTGGGAAATCATCAATGATCTGAAAAAATCAGGTGTGACCATTCTCTATTCGTCCCACTATATCGAAGAAGTGGAACACACAGCTGACCGCATTTTGGTCCTTCATCAGGGGAAACTCATCAGGGATACTACGCCTCATGCTATGCGTAGCGAGGAAAAGGAAAAACAAGTCACCTTAGCAAGTCGCTTTGCGCCAAGTCTTGATAAACTGGCAGTAATTTATGATGTGACTGAAAAACGTGATGTTGTAACCTTTATGACTAAAGATATTGAAAGTGTGTGGAGTAGTTTACAAGCTCAAGGCTGTCGCATTTCTGACATTGAAATTCAAAACAAGACACTTTTAGATAGCCTATTTGATAGCACAAGGGAGGACAAGTCATGAAAGCACTACTTAAAATTGAATGGATAAAAACATGGCGCAGTTGGCCAGTCTTCATCATGTCCATCGGAATGCCCGTCGGATTCTTCCTCTTGTATTCAGGTATGGAAATGAGTCCTGACCCTGAATCACAAAAAGCCTTTATCTTGTCTTATATGTTGACCATGACTGGATTTTCTATGTCTAGCTTTGGTTTCTTTACCTTCCCCTACATGCTTAGAGAGGATCAAACCGATCACTGGTTAACTTACATCGAACATTCAAAAATCAGTATTCAATCCTATTACCTCTCTAAAATCTTTCGAGTTCTTATGAACTTTATGGTTGCTATCCTAGTGACTTTCTGTGTGGGAGCTTTTGTGCGTGATGTTAAGATGCCATTATCACATTGGCTTGGTTCAGGGGCTCTTTTACTCTTGTCAAGCCTAGTCTTCCTATCCTTTGGCTTGCTCCTTGCCCAAATTAAGTCTCAACAAATTATGGCTATCGTCGGGAATATCGTCTTTCTTGGTCTTGCTATTATCGGTGGTTCTTGGATGCCAGTAACCATGTTTCCAAAATGGGTTCAGCACATTTCGGAGTGGACACCCATCTATCATATCAATCAGTTAGTAGTCAATTTCGCAAAAAAAGGGGAATTTTCATGGAAATCGCTCATTTTTATCTTGGTCTATGCTACAATAACTACAGGCTTAGCCCTTTTTATCAAATCTTACAGAGAAAGTGACCATGTTTAGAACTTACCAGAAAAATGATTTCGCTTATTTTGTTAGTCTGATTTTCCTTGTCTTTCCGATATTAGGAGTGTTTGGCGGGTATTTTCCAGTCTGGACCCTGTTATTGACAGGTTTGTTTACCATCTCTTATCTCCTTATGGTGTATTTGAAAAAAGCTTATAGCAAGTGGATTCCCTTTCTGTGGTTTTACACTCTAGCTTACATTATCTTTATGTCCGTGACCTTCCAGGGTGGCATGATGTGGTTTGTTTTTTTCAATGTTAATCTTCTCGTTTGGCGCTTTGAGGATAGCATATCTTCTTATCGATTTTTATCCTTTCTAGCGACACTTTTGATTTTGACGTCGTCATCCTTCCTACTGACAGACGATTTGAGCACCCACCTCATGTCTCTGGCTATTACTATTTTTTCTTTGGGAATGTATTATTTTCAAAACCGTATGCGTCAGGAAAGGAAAATGGAAGAGGCCCTTGCAGAGCAGAATCGTACCATCAATATCCTATCAGCTGAAAATGAACGTAATCGTATTGGTCGTGACTTGCACGATACCTTGGGACACACCTTTGCCATGATGAGTCTCAAAACCGAGTTGGCTCTAAAACAGATGGACAAGGAGCAGTATGATGCTGCTAGAAAGAATCTGGAAGAATTGAACCAAATTAGCCGTGACTCCATGTACGAGGTGCGTGAGATTGTCAATCAGCTCAAGTACCGAACTGTAGCTGAGGAGTTGCTAGAACTTGAGCGGCTCTTTGACCTATCGGATATCGTCTTGACCGTGGACAGCAGTCTTGACTTAGACAGCCTGTCACCAGTTACTCAGTCTACCTTATCTATGGTACTTCGTGAACTGGCCAATAATGTCATTAAACATAGTCAGGCTGATAGCTGTCAGATTCGTCTAAGTCGTCATCATGGGATTGTTTTAGAGTTTGAAGATGATGGTTGTGGCTTTGAGGAAGTCACTGGACAAGAACTACACAGTATTAGAGAGCGCCTCAGTTTGGTAGATGGAGAGTTGGAAATTCTGTCTCAATCGCATCCAACAACCATTCGTGTGCATTTGAAAGAGGGAGGAAAAGCATGAAATTATTAGTCGCCGAAGACCAGTCAATGTTGAGGGACGCCCTCTGCCAACTTCTCATGCTGGAGGACGATGTCGAGGAGGTCCATGCGACCAGTGATGGCCAAGAAGCCATTGCTCTCTTGGAAAAAGAAGAGGTAGACGTGGCCATTTTAGACATTGAAATGCCAGTTAAAACAGGCCTTGATGTTCTTGAGTGGATCCGTGCCAACCAAAGAGAAACGAAGGTCGTTATAGTGACCACCTTCAAACGAAAAGGCTATTTCAAACGAGCCCTTGCAGCCCACGTGGATGCCTACGTGCTCAAAGAGCGTTCCATCAGTGACCTCATGGCGACCATTCATACCGTCCTAGCAGGTCAAAAGGAGTACTCGCCAGAGCTGGTTGAAGGTGTCGCCTTTGACAATAATCCACTCAGCCAACGCGAACAAGAAGTCTTGGCCATGGTTGCCCAAGGGTCAACCAACCAAGAAATCGCCGAAAGTCTCTTTCTCTCAAACGGAACCGTCCGAAATTACATGACAGCCATCCTGACCAAACTCGATGCAGGCAATCGAACAGAAGCCGTCCGCATTGCCAAAGAAAAAGACTGGCTAGGGTGAGGAGAGATAGATAAGAATGAAGTCACCAGATGGTGGCTTTTCTTGTACCTTATAATCTATCTAAACATTCACAAGAGAGCAGATTCCATACATGGTAAAATGGAGTGAGTTGTGCTTATTTGAGTGAGCAAAAATGCAAAGACTAATGTGGGAGAATCAAATGCGGAAAATAATTTATATGGGCGAGTTTGACGGTAGGAACTATTATTACAATACAAGGACAAAAGAAGGCCTTGTAGCTTTGGATTCGGAAACGATTAAGAAAAAGGGAGAAGGAAACGAGTACCTAAGTACTTTAATCATGATGCTTTTCTGGTTATTCTTAATTTTGGAAGCACTGATGTTTCTGATACCGGTTTTTCATGGTATGCATTATCCAAAGCTGATGATTACTCCCTTTATTATGCTTTCAATAGTAACACCCTTACTGTACATCCTTTTTATGGAGGAGTGCTTATACTACAATGTTAACTATACCGTTCTTTCTACCAAGGAGGCTTTTTCACAGGCTGTATATACCAATAAGTTTTGGAATAATTTTTTCAATAAGAAGGCGACTTTGCTTAAAATACCAATCTTTATTTTTGCCATGCTAGTCATGTTGATTTTTAGCACAATATATTTTGGCTGGGTTTGGTTGTATTCAACTAACATTATTGCAGAGAAAGCTTTTGACCCTGGAATTTTAATTGTTATCCCTATATTCACCATATTTGCGGGTATACCTTTCCTCTTATTTTTCCAAAATAATCCAGTGCGATGGCTCCTTGCAGTTCGCAAACTCGAGCGTGGAAAAATCATCTTTGAGGAGGAAAATCATGTCTAAGTTACAGATTTTATTTTTGGCTTGGTCCATAAGCGTCATAGTTTTGTCCATACTGATAATTCTTTTTCGCTATGTGTATCTCAAAGAACTTAATCGTAAAACGAGTTCCACAGAGAGCGTAAAAGGTAGCGTAGTAGGTTATAGATACTATACTGATGCTATTGCTCCGATTGTGGAATATATTGTCAATGACAAGGCTTATAGAAGAAGTCTGGAGTATGAGTGGGTTACGACAGTTTCGCTTCCTTGGAAGAGTTCTAAAGCCACCTCTAATCCAGACTTGTTGGCTAAAAGACTTGTTATATACACCAATTCGTCAGTACCATATGCCGCCAAAGATTTCTTTCCATTGGGATCAACCCTGACAGTTTGGTACAATCCAGATAATCCCAAAGAATCTTATGACGAACGTTTTTGTGGAGCCGTGAAAGTCTATAAATTTACTTATTGGACCTTACTTTTGACGCTTGTTTTCATCACGATTATTTGTTTGACTATCGCAATCTGATAAATGCTTTATATCATACTATAAGAAGTGTGTGAGCTGGTTAATCAAATGACAAACAAAGACTATCAAAAGGAAAAAATAATAGATGAAAAAATCAACTACATTTTATATCTTCGAAGTAGGGTCACTGTATCTTTTGATAATATTTACATTGAGTACTGTTATTGCTTTTTATCAGTTACTAACTGGTGATGAATTTGTCAATAATTTTTTTAATCTAATAGTTGCTTGTTTTCTCCAATTGACAGTCGGATGGCTTTCTTTCGCATCAATGGGAAGAATAAAAATAATTGACTCAGAAATAGTGGTAGACCGCAATTTTAAACGTTATCGACTAGATCCCTCAACCATTACCGTCAGTTTAGGCAAAAAGTACTCGGTTCGAGGTTTCGCTAGCTACCCAATTTTTCTGGAAGGAAAAATCATTGGGGATTCTAATCAGATGGTCAAACTCAAATTTCTTGGTAACAAGCGAAAGAATAAGGCCTTACTTAGTTATTATCAAAAACACCTCAAACCACTAGCAATTACAAAGGAAAGTTTTGACCAGAAGAATTCTACAGATGATGACTTTGAAAAGATGGTATTAGCTTCGAAAGATAGGATAACATTTCATTTAAGTGATTTGGTGGAATTCGGTGCTGACCAGGGAGATCTTACTAAGACCGTCTTTTATCATCCTATTGAGAACAAACTCTATATAGGGAAGAGTGTTCCGTTTCCAATTATTTTTACTCCTAGCGCAGTATTATTTTATGGTATTTATTGGTTGACAGAGAGCATTTCTCTGCATGGTTTTCTTCCATTAGTCCTTTCATTTATAATTATGTTTCTCATCGCTCGTTGGCAATTTAAACATAGGAAACAAACACAAATAGTAAATGTACTACCTTATGACATTCCTGAGAATTATTTCCCATCCCAGAAATCAAATGGATTGAAAACTTATCTTTTGATTTTCGTCTTTGGATTATCCACTATAGGGCTATCGATACTATACCTTTTTTGGGGTAGCTTTCTTTTATTATTTCTGAGTTTTGTGTTGTGGTACTTGTTTATTATTTTGGCATTATCAGGGCAATTTAAGAAAACCAAATATTTGAAAATCTTGGAGAAGGAAGAGAAACCCTACTAAGCTATTTTTATTGAAGTATTCACCCCTTTGGGTGTTTTCTTTTTCAGCTTATCGGTGAACTTGCGAATGCTAAATAATCAGATATAATGAAAAGTAAGTCTATTTCAAAAATGAATATAGGAGATAAATTGATGGATTATAAGAGGATTTTGAAAAAATATACCCTTATTTTACGTATCACTACTGTATTACTTATTATTTTGTTATTTTTCCTTAGATGGCTCTTTTTAGAAAATTCCACTATACAGTTGATCGCTTTAGTAAGCGTCGTTGGTCTAGTCCTTATGTTAAAAAATTACTTAAATAGCTTACTTGTAGGGGAAACTCAAAAGATCCTTAAAGAAACGATGGGTTTGGATTTCTGGTATGAATCTATTCAACTGTATGGTAAGTCTCGACGTAAAAAGAATCAGATCAATGCTAGGATTGCATCTATTACCTACGCTTACATGATTGGCGACTTCCCATCGGTCATCAACCAAACAGAGGAATTACAATTTGCAGGTATTAGGAAGACTTACCTTGATTTTCTATGGTTTATTTCCCTGAAAGCATCCTTACTTTCTGGAAAAATAAACAACAAAGATGACCTTTTAAAATCACTCCATTATCTAAACTCTAAAGACGAGAAAGCAAAAGAAGTCGAGCAGAGGGAATTTATTGCTATGTACGATATTCTTGTGGAGCGTGAACCCAATGATTTCTTTAATCAGACGACTGCTCCACAGGCCTTTGAACGACTCGAACTTCAGTATTTTAAAGCCTTAAACGAGCAATTAAGTGGAAATAAGGCTCAAGCCAGAAGCTTGTTTGAAGAGATTGCACAAGAAGATGAGCGCCTGTACTTTGTACAAATGGCAAGACAGTGGTTGGCCAACAATGGGGAAGGGATTCTCAAATATTCAGAACAGGAGTTAGAAAGAATCGAGACTCTAACTGCCGATTTACCGAGCCTAGAACTTGGGAAACCTAAAAAGAACAAGAAAAAATGGTTATGGCTTCTCTTGATTATTCCAGTCCTAATGCTGATGGGAATTATTCAAACAACCATTGATGAGAAAAAATCAGATGATGGCATTTATTATCTCATAGTCAAAAATCAATCAACAAAAACAGCAACAATCGATAAACGTTTTTGGATAAAAATAGACGGTGAGCAGATTACTTTAAAGGATGTGGAGGGAGAGCATACCTATCACTATGACTCCCAAAACGATGAATTCAACAAAGATTCGAAGACTTACACTTGTATGTTACATGATGGTACCCTACTTCTTGTAAATGATGGCATAGAGAATGAACAAGCAGAGTATGTCAGCCCTGAAAGTAGTTGGTATTCAGGTTATGAACAAGGAAAAGTCAAAATAGAGAAGTAGCTTAAACTGGAAAGACAGGCAAATAGAACGCATAAGTATAGTTAGAGAGGGGGGATAGTTAATAAATGAAAAAATCAATCTTTAGTGCAAGTTTTGAAGAGAGTTTAAATTTATTAGACGATGCTTCGCTTCAGTATATAAAAAAAGACTATTACGAAAAACTTGGAAAAGGTTTAAATAATGGAAAGCCAAGTATTGGCTTTAGAATAAAAAGTATTCTCTACAGTATTTTGTTTGTATTCGGATGCAACTTTTTCTTGGCCATATTTGCCTCTTCTTTGGATGTTGCAGAGACTAAGGATTTAACCCTGCCAGTTCACAAGCCATCACTGTTGACCTCTGAATTATTCCTTATTTGTTGTTTTATTTGGCTATCACTCGTTCTTATTGGAAAATTTGTGCGAAAACCATTTCTTCGACCATACAGATATCGCTTTCATATCGAGACCTTTTTATTTTGGTTCTGTCTTGAATTCAATCTCTTGGGAATAACTATAGTCCTCCCGACCCTAACCTCATTAGGAATTTGGTTCATTTTCATTCTTTTGTTTATCATTGCCCTAATATTCCTCCGTATGGAGAAAAGAAGTTTGACCACTTGTTTTTTCGGTGAAGAGGCGAGAGAAACTCTTGTTGATAGAATAGCAGGCCTAATCGCCACCTATGGTTCAGGAGTGCTAGGTCTTTCTGTAATCATCAAAATAATCCTGTCGCATTCGGGAGTAGCAGTCTCACAAAGTTTGACTCTATTAGGCTTGTTTTTGACATGGCTAATCATAGATATTGGATTCTTGGCAATGGTTATCTTCATGGAGTTCCCTTTCTTTTTAGAAGGTTTCTACAAATGGAAATATCCTGAAGAATATCGTGATTGGGAAGGCAAGTCAGTAGAAGATTGGTATGGAAAGAAGTATCTGAAGAAACACAAGGAGTTGTTGGAAGCTAAAAATGAAGAAAAAATCAATCTTTAGTGCAAGTTTTGAAGAGAGTTTAAATTTATTAGATGATAGTGTCTCGGGAAAATTTGCACAGGATAACTATCAGGATGCTTTAAAAAAAGAAAAATACAGAGGGACCTTGAAGTCATATGTTTGGTTAGTAATCTTGACGATTTTATTTATAATCGGTCCTAATTGGTTGATTGTTGCTTTAAATGATTATTTATTTTATCATGCTAATCCTAAAGATTTAACAGTAGGCTTGTCCGAAATCAATTTTCTTCCCTACTGGGTATTTTGGATGGGACTGGTAATATGGCTTTTACTGATTATAGTAGGGAAGCGATTCAACCAACAGTTCATTTTAATCTATAGAGGTCAATTTCATTTTATGGTTTCCTTTATAATATGGCTCCTAATTGAACTAAATCTTCTATTGTTGAATTTACTTTATGGTCTATTTGGATATTTGGGAATGGCCGCTTTTGAAGGACTAATTCTTTTCACAATCATTTACCTGATACGTGATAAGACTACCTCATTGCTAAATTTATTATATGGTAGTACCGAAATAGAGAGTCCGACCGATAGATTTTTTAATAGAGCATTTAGATTTATTGTCAAGTATGGTGGGATAGTCGTAGCACTCTGGATAATTTTTCGTACGATATTTTCGGATTCAATAAGAAATGCAGATAGTTTGGTTGGAGGATTAAGCGTTCTATTTTTATTTCTAGTGTTCAATATATTAATAGCTGCCTTTGAAATTTATGTCATGTTCCCCTACATGTTGCAGGGCTACTACAAATGGAAGTATCCTGAAGAATACCGAGACTGGGAAGGCAAGTCAGTTGAAGAATGGTATGGTAAGAAGTATATTAAGAAGTATAAGGACAAGTTTAAGTGAAAACTAAAACCAAGGAAGTCATTATGATGGCCTCCTTTTTTATTGCTCCAAATACTGTACAATAGAGCAATAATAGGTGTTTACAGTTATGAAACATCTCAATTTGCGAGGGCGCTAGCCAGCGGATATTCTTCTCAAATATTATTTAGAATATTAAAAATGTTATAATAGGAGATGAGAAAGGGGGAGATGATGATGAAAATTATAGCAATAAACCCTATTCCGTTTAAAAAAAGAATGATTGAATTTCTCTTTGATTATCTTTTCATTCTAGCTTATTTAGTTCTTCTGTTTTTAAGTTCGATGCTTATTTACATCATCTTTTTTAATGGTGTCCCAGAGTTTACAGAAATTCAGTCGCAGTGGCTTGTATTTTTCACCTCTGTTTTGCCAATCATGCTCCTTTTCACATTCTTGGATTATAAAAATGATGGCAGTTTTGGGAAGGTAAAAGCGGGACTTGAACTTGTCTACCAGAAAAAAACAGTGCAGGCTAGTTTGATTAGAAATGTCATCAAATTTTTACCTTGGCAACTCGGTCATATGGGCACGATTCATGGCTTATATAGTGATTTTGATGTGGTATCCATTATCCTTTCTAATTCGGCGACTCTACTTGCAGTTTTGCTACTGGCAATGACGATATTTAGGAAAGATAAGAGGCATCTAGGAGACCTACTAGCCCGTACACAAGTGCAACTAAAAGAAGAATAGGGTAGAGATTGTTTATCCTATCCTTAAAGAAAAAGACAAACATAGTTAGGAAGTATTTGTATGAATGAGACTGTTGAGTTTACAAATCTTTGTATGGTAAGAGACGGCGATAGAGTTCTTGTTATTGATCGTAAAAAAAAGGACTGGCCAGGCATAACCTTTCCTGGTGGTCATGTCGAAGCGGGAGAATCATTTACGGAAGCAGTAATCCGTGAAGTGAAGGAAGAAACTGGCTTAAGGATTGCTTCTCCCCGGATTTGTGGAATGAAAGATTGGGTAGAAGACGGCATTCGTTATGTAGTTCTCTTTTATAAGACAGAAAAGTTTGACGGAGAATTAATATCCTCTGAAGAGGGGGAAGTCTGGTGGGAGGACCTGAAAGAATTGCCAAATCTAGACCTCTCTCTAGATATGGAGGATATGCTTCGTATCTTTCTTGAAGAAGACCTGTCTGAATTTTTCTACTACCAAGATGGAGAAGACTGGAAGTACGATTTAAAGTGAATTTGGATACTGATTCTTTTAATAATTAACTTGATAACTTTTTTTAGCAGTTAACCCAATGGTTGGCTGTTTTTCTTTGTCATAAATAAAAATTCGTCATCAATCTTGAGTTGACTTCTTAAAATGTTATAATGAGTGATATAAAACCGTATTTAAAGAAATTGAAGTAGATAGAGGAGTTGTTCAATGTCAAACTTGAATGAAAATTTGCGCATTGTTAGTGTTAGAGAAATGATGGTAGAAAGGTTAGCGATTCCTAATTATCAGAGACCGTATCGTTGGGGAACACAATCAGCACTTAGACTGATCACAGATACTTATGAGGCGTTTAAGAATAGAATTCCAGAATATCGAATGGGGTCTGTTGTACTCCACAGAGAAAACATAAATGACGCATCTTCTAAACTTAATATTGTCGACGGCCAGCAGCGCTTAACAACTCTTTCTATTCTTTTATTTGTGGTGTATGAGATACTTCAAGAGGCATCATATGCTAATCTTTCATCCTTGCTGAATGAGGAATATAATGAACTATCTAGAGAAGCGATCGTGCATAATTTCCAAATCATCAAGCGCAAGCTAAGAGAGTTTGACGGACAAGAAGTTAAAAAGTATGCTGATTATCTTCTTGATAACTGTTCTTTGGTAAAGATTATCACGAATGATGAGCAGGAAGCTTTTCAATTCTTTGACTCCCAGAATTCTCGGGGGAAGGCTCTCTCTCCACATGATTTGTTGAAATCTTATCATTTGAGAGAAATGAATGATGAATCTGAAAGTGATAAGATTGAGATCATACAAGCTTGGGAAAATAAAAATCAAAGCGAACTGGAGGATCTCTTTGCAGACAATCTCTTCCCCTTAGTGAGATGGTATAAGAACAAAAATGGCCTTCATTATTCTACTAAAGATATTCAAACTTTTAAGGGAATTAAACCTTCGAATCCCCATCATTTTGCGACTTATGCTAAAGCCTCTCATCTTTATGTGGAACGTTTTAATGCTGACAAAGTGTATGAGCTAACAACTGGAATTCCTTTGAATCAATTCCAGTTAACCCAACCCTTGATTGCTGGAAAAAGATTCTTTTCATACACTTTGCATTATGCCAACCTCTATAGAGAGATTGTGAACTTGGTCGATAGTAGATTTAATGAAGAAGAGGTCATAAAAAACGGAACTGGTGATCTCTATGTTTATAATCTCTTCATAAATATTTTGATCTTCTTTGTCGATAAATTCAGTATGAAGGAATTGACACCTGCAAGATTGTCTTTTCTACATAGATGGGCTTATTCTCTAAGATTGATCATGAAAGCAGTCTATAGAGAATCGGTAAATAAGTACGCACAAGGACAATCAGATCGTATCAATAAGGGATTGAATCTCTTTGCTTTGATTTCTGAAATGCAGGATCCGATAGGGTTGGATACCATTGTTTTAGATATTATCTCAAAGGAAGCTTTCCAGAATTCCAACGTGAATAAAAAACGCTATCAAAAACTCTATGATAAAGTATTTGGAGAGGAGGACTAGTCTAATGAGAAGTGAAAAGTATATTCAACCAGATGAATTGAATGTGGACAATGTTTTTGAAAATGTCAACTATGTCATCCCAATCTATCAACGAAATTACGCATGGAGAAAAGATGAAATTGAGCAATTGCTAATGGATATTGATGATCTTGACGAAACTAATTCAAGTAAATATTACCTTGGCAGTTTAGTGGTCAATCAAGTCCAACCTCGAGTTTATGAAGTAATCGATGGCCAGCAACGCTTAACTACTTTGTTTTTGCTTCTTCGTTATCTGGATCATCCTTCTGTAGAAAGAAATCCTTTGAAATTTGAAGCTAGAGAAAAATCGAACATCACTCTAGGTGAGATCGAAACTGTAATGGATAGTAAAGAGCCTTCTCTTTATTCAGAAGAGTTAGTAGAAGGATATGAAATAATTAAGAAATATTTCCAGAGCAAAAACGCTAATGATGATTATAAAAAACGGTTTAGAGATAAGTTTTCTACTGTAACAATCATCCGAACCCAGGTTCCTCAAAATATCGATTTGAATCACTATTTTGAGATCATGAATACTCGTGGAGAGCAATTGGAGCTCCATGAAATTGTGAAAGCAAAGATTTTGGGTGCTATCAAGTCTGAAAATGGATTCAGTGAAGAGGACAAAAAAGATAAACTAATTGCAGCTACGATTTGGGATGCTTGTGCACAAATGGACAACTATCTTCAGATGGTTCTCCCAGTAAAAATACGTGAAAAACTATTTAGTGCAAATTGGGATATGCTGAGGGTGGCTGACTTCTCAGATCTTCGTGACATTTTTAATGCAGAAAACAACAGTGATGAGACTCAATTTACCTTAAAAACTATCTTGCAAGCGCCGGATTCTACTGTGTCTAATCAAATTGATGATAGGGAAGAAGAAAATGAACGGTTTGAGTCTATCATTAACTTTCCAAATTTTCTTTTGCAGGTCAATGAAGCCATGGAGATGACTGAGACGGATCGTGATAGTGGATTAGATGATAAGCGATTCCTTGACTTATTAAAGGACAGATGGGCTAGTAAAGAAAAGGCCTTGGAGTTTATCTATGCTCTTTTGAAGTATCGGTATCTATTTGATCGTTATATTATTAAAAGAGAATATATCGGTGAATACAAGGTCGAAGGGAAATGGTCTTTACAAAAGCTCGTCATGTATGAGGATAAAAAGGGGAGAAAACCATCCTATAAATCTACTTTAGACTCAATGGATCAAGAAGAAGGAACGGATAATCAACAATTACGACTCCTAGAATCTTGCCTGCGCGTGACCTATACTTCCCCTAAGACCATGCACTGGATTGCTAGAGTCTTGACGAATGTGAATAAAGAGCAAGATGGCAAACTCCTTATCCCTACCTTAGAAAAGTATTGCTGCAAAAAAATTGAATCTTCAGATTATCGAAATCGAAGTGGATTTGGTATCGATCGGATTGTCTTTACTTATTTGGATTATCTGTTGGCGAGGGATAGAGCATCTGAATTTAGCAATTTCCAATTCCAGTTCAGAAATTCTATCGAACATTTCTTCCCTCAGCACCCTATTAACGCTGATAATTCAGTGACTGTTGAAAATAGAGATCTGTTGGGGAATCTTGCTCTCATCACTGTTTCAGCCAATTCAAAGTTTTCGAATCGGTTTCCAATTGAGAAGGTTGAGCATTTTCCAAATATAATAGAGCAAAGTCCCAAGTTGAAGGCGATGAGTGACCTGCTCAAGAAATATGATCGAAAATGGGATAATAACAGTGTCAAAGAGCACAATGCTAGCATGCTCAGTCTATTAGAAACGGAGATAGAAAAGTACAAATAAGTGTTAATCTTTTCAAAATAGTGAAAAGCTAAAAATTATAGGAAAGAAGAAAACTGTAAAGTAGAAATTGCAGTTTTTCTTTTTGATAAATTGTAAAATATAGTGCAACAAAAAAACTCATAGCGTTTCATTGGTGTAAACTGTAAGTAACCACACAAACAGAACCCGAGGAAAAACTATGAGCTACTCCCATCTTACCATAACCGACCGAATAAAGATAGAAACTTACTTGGATTTAGGTTTGAAATCTTGCTAAATTGCAAGTAAACTTGGTGTCCATAAGTCTACCATTTCAAGAGAGTTAAGACGATGCCAAAATGGTTATTCCGCCGTCTTAGCACAGGAACAGTACGACCACAGGGCTAAGCAAAAGGGTCGGAAGTCTTGTTTGACACCAAAGTTGAAAAAGAAAATTGAGAAGGGGTTAAAAGCCTCTTGGTCACCTGAACAGATTTGTGGTCGCTATCAGCTTGAACAAAAGCCAATGGTAGCTTTTAAAACCATCTATAATTGGCTCTATGCTGGTTTGATTGATCCGGATTTAAGCGTCCTGCGCCGAAAGGGAAAAAGTCGACAGCCCAAAGAAACACGTGGGACATTTAGGATTGGCACGTCGATTGCCAAACGTCTTAAAGAGGTCAGGAATCGTGAGACTTTTGGCCACTGGGAGCTCGATACTGTGGTGTCTTCCAGAGGCAAAAGTAAGGGCTGTTTAGCGAACTTTCTAGAGCGAAAAACTCGTTTTTACTTAGCTTTCAAGATACCAGATAGAACAGCCAAAGCCATGTTTTCAGCTATCGAACAACTTTGTAGGCTATTTCCAAAAGAGACTCTTAAAACCTTCACTTCAGACAGGGGAAAAGAGTTTGCCTGCTATCCTCTGGTGGAGAACTTAGGAATTCCCTTTTTCTTTGCGGACGCCTATTCTTCCTGGTAGAGAGGAAGCAATGAAAACGCAAATGGCTTACTAAGAGAATATTTCCCAAAGAAAACAGATTTAGCCGCTATCTCTGAGGAGGCTTTGAACAAAGCCTTATATGATATCAATCACCGACCGCGAAAATGTTTAGCTTACAGAACTGCTTGTGAAGCTCTAGAGGATGAGTTTGACTAAATGTTGCACTTATTCTTGTAATTTATCATTTTTAATCGAAATATGAATCTTTCGGGTGGGTCCTGGATGTGGAGTGCTAGCCTTTTGATTTTACTGGCTGCTTTTGCCTAGCCTTTTGGGATTCTTTGGGATTGCTATTGTAACCATTGGTATTATTGGAAATAGCCTGCTAACAGGCTCAGATTAAACATAAGTAAGGGACTTTCGAATGGCAAATTCGGAAGTTTTTCATTTATATGAAAAAAATTACAGAAAAAGATGGTATTTTCAGATTATAGTGCTATAATGATATTAAAAGTAAACGTTTACCGTTTTAATGTAAATCCTAGAGATATTTCCGGAAACTTTGATAGGCTTATTAATAAAGGCAAATGTATTGACTTTGAATTTTCATGAAAAATGAGTTAACATTTAATGTTACTCTAAAGAAGGAGAAGAGTCATGAATGATACTGTTTGTAAAAATTGGTTTATGCGCAAAAGTGGGAAGACTTGGGTCTACGGCTGTGCCTTGGTAAGTTTTGCAGGTTTGGCCCTGGCTGGTCCTGTCTATGCGGACCAAGTGGAACAGGCAACTGTGAGCCAAGTATCTCAAGAAGTGGTAGCTCAAACTGACCATCAAGTTACCCCTCAAGCGGAGCTTGCTCCTAGCACGACCAAGGAAGTCCCCCAAGTGGTAGAGCTGAGCCCCTCCCTTGTTTCCGAATCTGCTAAAACAGCTCAAGAGAATCCCACTCAGCCTAGCCCTGACCAGTCAAAAGAAGTACAAACACAGGCTAGTGAGGCTGAGAAAGTGACTAACCAAGCGCAAGAAGCCGATTTGAATCAGACCAGTCAAGAACAATCTCCAGTTGTAACGAATAGCACCAGTCCTGTTCATGTGACAGCAGAAAAAACGGATTTGCCTAATAATGAAGCGGTTACCAATCTAGAAGGGATGACCGCAGACCAAAATGGCCACTGGGAAATGCAGGCTGATGGTATTCATTCAGAAGCCAAAGACAAGGGAGACTCTTTCCTTTATTCTCAATCCGAGGGCAAGAATTTTATCTATTCAACAGATGTGACCTTCAAGGAAGCTGGTGGTGCCGCTGCCCTCATTTTCCGTGGTAACAATGATAGTAGCGATAAAAATATGTACGGGGTCAACGTAGACTCTGGTAACCATAAGGTTAAGTTTTGGCGTTGGGTCAATAATCATGATATTCAACTTGTAGATGAAAAAGTTGTGACACCACCTGCTGATGAAACCTACAATCTTAGAGTAGTTGCGGCTAATCAGTGGCTATCTTACTATGTCAATGATGTGCTTGTCGCAAGTACAGGTGATGCTGTTCTTCAAAAAAGTGACAAGGGTCAACCTCAAGTCCTTCCAGAAGGTTACTTTGGACTTCTTAATTGGAATGCAAATGTCATTTTCAAAAATACCCGCTATGTCAATCTCGATGATGCCAGTCTTCCTTTGATTGACAATCTTGTGGTGACCTCAAAGACGGGATCTGTTGAAAAACAAGCCCAATTCTTCTCTGAAGAACCACTCCATATTCAATATGTGGGACACAATGCTGAGACAGTAGGCTTTGACATCACTAAGCATAATCCAAATGCTGTTATCAAGGTAGAAGATGCCAAGGGAAATGTCTACACAGATATGTCACAATTGCCAGTGGCTGTAGGTGCCAATTACTTTATTATTGAAAGTAGTATGACTGATTCGCTTGGCCGTCCTGTGACCTTGACTTATCGTGTTAATATCCACCGCAGACAGAGTGATGATGTGTATTACAACGAGCTTTATCGTGATCAGTATCATTATTCTGTCAAGGATGGCTGGGCTAATGACCCTAATGGCTTAGTCTTCTACAAGGGACGTTACCATCTCTTCTATCAATTTTACGATGATACCAAATGGGGGCCAATGCACTGGGCCCATGCGACAAGCCGAGACTTGCTACATTGGGATGAAGAGCCGATAGCCTTCTATCCAGATGCAACAGGTCACATGTTCTCAGGCTCTGTCGTGGTTGATAGTACCAATAGCTCAGGCCTCTTCAAATCTCCGGAAGGTGGCCTGGTAGCTATTATTACTTCAAATGGTAATGGGCAACGGATTGAAATTGCCTATAGTGAGGACGAGGGTAGAACTTGGCAAAAATATGATAAGGTAGTTGCCGACTGGTCTCAGGACCCACTTCAAAACCAAGATTTCCGTGACCCTAAGGTCTTCCGCTGGGATAACCAATGGTTTATGGTCCTTGCAGGTGGTCCACTCCGTATTTATTCTTCACAAGACTTGAAGAACTGGCAAGTGGAAACGACCTATAAGGATTTGCATACGGAATGTCCTGACCTCTATCCGATTATGGCCAATGATGGCGCACTCAAATGGGTCCTCTCACGTGGGGGTCGTTCTTACAAGGTTGGTGATTTTAAACAAGTGGATGGCAAGTGGGCCTTTGTAGCTGATGATGTTTACCAAGATCATGACGAAATCATGAATTTTGGTAAGGATTCCTATGCTGCCATGACTTATTATGTTCATGATTTTGGAACAGCTGACCATCCAAACATCCCACAATTGACTGAAATCAACTGGATGAACACTTGGGAAGATTATTGCAATCTGGTTGCAGATACTGTAGGTCAAAAATTTAATGGTACCTTTAACCTTAATCTTGACCTTGGATTAATCAAATCGGGCGACCGTTACCTCTTGACGCAAACCCCTGTCAAGGCCTACGAAAGCCTTCGTGACAAAGACAATGCCCAGTATTTTGAAAATGTCACAGTAGCTTCTGATAACGAATTGCTTAAAGATTTTAAAGGTGATACTTATGAAGTGGTTTCTCACTTTGTACCAGGTAAGGACACGACAGCAGTTGGATTTAACCTTCGCGTTGGTGGTGGTCAAGCTACTAAGGTCATTTACGATTTAACTAAGGAAACTTTATCAATTGACCGTAGCCAATCTGGTACTATCCTTTCAGATGCTTTTGCTAAGGTTAATAGTCAACAAGTGACTCGCAATGAAGATGGTTCTATTGATTTGCACCTTTATGTGGACCGTGCGAGTGTGGAAGTCTTTGCTAAGGGAAATACGGTAGCTGGTGCTAATCAGATTTTCCCAAGCCCAAGAGCTGTTGGAGCGAGTGTCTTGGTTGAAGGTGGTCCAGCCAAAGCAAATATTGCTATCTATCCGATTAAGAGTACTTGGACTGACAAGAAGGAAGTCACTAAGGCTGTTGCTATGAACACCACAGTTGCAGGTCATTTGGCTCTTGAAGTTGGACAAAGTAAGGACTTGCAGGTTTACCTCGCACCGGCTTCTGAAGAGCAAGATGTGACATGGACAGTTAGTGATCCAAGTTTGGTGTCATATACCGAACATGACAATAAACTTTCTCTCAAAGCCCTTCACAAGGGTCATCTCACTGTCACAGCAACTTCAGTTGAAAACCCATCATTGACCAAGACATTTAATATTGCTATTACGCTCAACAATTTTGCGACCAACCTTAAAGGTTTGAAGGCTGTCACTGGTGATTGGTATATTGATGACGATACCCTTTACGATAGCAATGTCAGTGCCAATGACTTCTTCATGGCTTATGAAAGTAATGGCTTCAAGCAATTTGACTATGATATCGATGTCAAATACCAACATGGTTTGGTCAACCTCTTTGTAGCTGCGGAACGTGAAGAACCAGGTCGTGCCTATTCTGTCCAATTTGCTGATAACGATACTGTTCGTCTCTTCCGTTTTGGTGGTGAAACCATCGCTGAAGCTCACTTGGATAAGGCTATCAATGACGGCCAGTACCACCACGTCAAGGTTGAAAAGGGCAAGGACACCATGACAGTCTATGTCGATGGCAAGGAAGTGCTCCATCATCAATTTGATGCTGTGGATAATTACTTCAATCAAGCCCATGTAGGTGTTGGTCTTTGGGATGGCTCAGTAGAATTCCAAAACTTCTTCGTTACTGAAAAAATGACAAACACAAGCAGTGACACTACTGACGAACCAATTAAACCTGATCCTCAGCTAGAACCTAGTCCAGAGCCAAATCCAGAAAATAAAACAGATGAACCTGAGCATCAGCCTGAGCTTGCTCCAGAGCCTGAACCGACAGGACAAAATAATGGTCACGACAGTACAAACACAGTGCCAGATCCATCTCAGGATAATACTAGTAAGCAAGAAGAAAGTAAGGCTCCAGTGGAAACACCTAAGACTGTCACTCCACTAGTTGAGAACCTTCTCAAAAAATTCAACGCATTTAGTCTCTCAACTTTTCTTGCAAGTATTGCCAAAGAAACATGGCACTTTTTGACAAAATGGCTATTCAGCTAAAATCAAAACGTTGAAAAGGCTATGTAAGAAGAAAAAAACTTAGAAGTATGAGTGCTTCTAAGTTTTTTTGTTTCTACTAAAAATTATCCAAAAATTTCTTTTGCGAGTGCTTTTCCTTTCGGAGTTGCTGCTAAGCCACCTTCAGCAGTTTCACGGAAGGCAGTTGGCATAGCTGAACCAACCTGATACATAGCATCAACGACCTGGTCGACTGGAATGGCTGATGTGATGCCTGCCAAGGCCATGTCAGCAGCTACTAGGGCAAAGCTTGCCCCCATAGCATTACGTTTGACACATGGGACCTCAACCAATCCGGCTACAGGGTCGCAAATGAGTCCCAACATATTCTTAAGCACAAAGCAGATGGCCTGGCTGGCTTGGAAAGGTGTTCCACCAGCAGCCATTGTAATAGCGGCAGCAGCCATAGCAGAGGCGGAACCGACTTCAGCTTGGCAGCCTCCCTCGGCACCATTCTGCCGT
>OBWP01000060.1_pt1 | contig 83991 bp, 76 predicted proteins | sample 1476501 | NCBI WGS metagenome assembly OBWP01 (sample SAMEA2580123, study PRJEB22360) | human gut metagenome | biome: human gut; feature: human-associated habitat; material: faeces | place: Denmark | collected 2008/2010 | reverse complement strand
GCAACTGGTATGAAAACGTGTATGAAGACTTCAGGGAGGTCTGTGGCATTTTCGGGATTGACCTCCGCCAGCGCGTTTTCCGGCTCAGCAATGGCAGGTTTATGGAAGAGCCGTGCATCTGGTTCAGCGGATTCTGCAGCCAGGGGGACGGAGCCTGTTTTGAAGGACGCTGGCACTGGCAGTCTGCAACAGCCCGGAGAATCAGGGAGCATGCACCGCAGGAGCGTGAGCTTCATCGTATTGCTGATACCCTGCAGGCGGTGCAGAAACGTAACTTCTGGCAGCTTCAGGCTGAAATCAGTCACCGGGGACGTTACTGCCATCCGTACAGCATGGATATCACTGTTACCCGGAACAGTCCGACTGGTCAGGCAATGACAACCGATGCGGAAGCCGCTGTCAGCGAAGCCCTGCGCGACCTGGCCTTCTGGCTGTACCGCCAGCTGGAAAACAAGTACGACTGGCTGACCTCAGACACCGCTGTGGATGAGGCCCTTCTCATCAACGAATATACCTTCACCGAAGCCGGTCTGCGCGCCGGCTGACCCGTCATCGTTAAACTATCATTCACCGATTTTCTGTGAGGATTTTATCATGTCGGACACACTCCCCGGAACAACGCTTCCCGACGACAACAAAGACCTCCCCTGGTGGGGGCTGCCCTGCGCCGTGACACCTTGTTTTGGCGCCCGTCTGGTGCAGGAGGGTAACCGGTTGCATTACCTTGCCGACCGCGCCGGTATCAGAGGCCTGTTCAGCGATGCAGATGCGTACCACCTGGACCAGGCCTTTCCGCTGCTGATGAAACAACTGGAACTCATGCTCACCAGCGGTGAACTGAATCCCCGCCATCAGCATACCGTCACGCTGTATGCGAAAGGGCTGACCTGCGATGCCGACACCCTCGGGTCCTGTGGTTACGTTTATCTGGCTGTTTATCCTGCGACCGAAACGGAAAGTAACCCTCCGGAATAGTCTTCTGCTCCGGCCTGGTGCTTTCTCCACGCCACTTTTCCATTTCTTATATCTGCATATCAGGAAAATCTTCAGTATGAAAACATTACCCGACACACACGTACGGGCGGCATCGCGCTGCCCGTCTCCCGTCACCATCTGGCAGACACTGCTCACCCAACTGCTGGACCAGCACTATGGCCTCACGCTGAATGACACACCGTTCGCTGATGAACGTGTGATTGAGCAGCATATTGAGGCAGGGATTTCACTGTGTGACGCGGTGAACTTTCTCGTTGAAAAATACGCGCTGGTACGTACCGACCAGCCGGGATTCAGCGCAGGAGCCCCGTCGCAGTTAATCAACAGCATTGATATTCTCCGGGCTCGCAGGGCGACCGGCCTGATGACCCGGAACAATTACAGAATGGTAAATAACATTACCCAGGGCAAGCATCCGGAGGCAAAACGATGAAACTGGCCCTGACGCTGGAAGCTGACAGCGTTAACGTACAGGCACTGAACATGGGGCGAATTGTCGTTGACGTCGATGGTGTTGAGCTTGCCGAACTGATTAACGTGGTCTGCGATAATGGCTACTCCCTTCGTGTTGTTGATGAATCTGACCGGACCTCAACAGACAGCTCCCCCCCCTCTGCTGCCCTGAGCGGTATACGCTGTAGTACCGCGCATATCACGGAAACAGACAACGCCTGGCTGTACTCGCTGTCGCATCAGACGAATGACACCGGCGAATCAGAATGGATTCATTTTACAGGTAGCGGATATCTGTTACGTACCGATGCGTGGTCATACCCGGTTCTGCGGCTTAAACGCCTGGGGCTGTCAAAAACGTTCCGCCGTCTGGTTGTCACACTTACCCGACGTTATGGCGTCAGTCTCATTCATCTGGATGCCAGCGCTGAATGCCTGCCGGGTTTACCCACTTTCGACTGGTAACCAGGAACAACATGAAATCATTAACCACGGAAACAGCGCTGGATATTCTGATTGCGTGGCTGCAGGACAATATTGACTGCGAATCAGGGATTATCTTCGACAACGATGAGGATAAAACGGATTCAGCAGCACTGCTGCCCTGCATTAAACAGGCCAGGGAAGATATCCGTACCCTGCGCCAACAGCAGCTTCTGCAACAGAACAGGTGAGTCTTACTCACCAGACTTTATTCCACTGACGCCAGCCTGAACAGGGCTGGCGTTTTCATTTATCTGCAAAAAGGAATATCGATTATGTCTGATATCACAGCCTCCCGTCCGGAAGTGGTCAACGGGCATACGGAAGTTATCTGCTCAACCAGTATCCACCACATTCTGGCTGTACGAAAAAGTACACTGCTGCAAATCGACACACTTATCCGGCAACTGGCTGAAATCTCAGTTCTGACGGAAAGCATTGGAGGTAAAACCACCCGGGACTGGGCCATGAAACAGGATTTTCGCTGCGGCTGCTGGCTCATGGAGAAACCTGAAACGGCAATGAAAGCCATCACCCGCAACCTTGACCGTGAAATCTGGCGTGACCTGATGCAACGTTCCAGGATGCTTTCCTTAATGGATGCGCAGGCCCGTGATACATGGTACCGGTCACTGGAGTACGATAATTTTCCGGAAATCAGCGAAGCGAACATTCTGAGCACATTTAAACAACTGCACCAGAACAAGGATGAGGTGTTTGAGCGGGGAGTGATCAACGTCTTCAGGGGACTGAGCTGGAATTATAAAACCAACTCTCCCTGTAAATTTGGAAGTAAAATCATTATCAACAATCTGGTGAGATGGGACCGGTGGAGATTTCATCTTATCACCGGACAACAGACTGACCGACTCGCCGATCTGGAAAGAATGCTACATCTGTTCAGCGACAAACCGATTCCCGACAACCGGGAAAACATCACTATTCGTCTGGATGGTCACATCCAGTCCGTTCAGGGTAAAGAGCGCTATGAAGACGAAATGTTCAGCATCAGATACTTTAAGAAGGGCTCCGCACACATCACGTTCAGGAAACCAGAACTGGTTGACAGGCTAAATGACATAATTGCCAGGCACTATCCAAATGTATTAGCAGACAGGTAATGTGGCCTTGCCCCGCTATTAAACATGTCATATTTTTGCTATCATTGTGAAAATTTTTCGGAGGAAACATGACTACAAAAGACCGTATTCAGTCCCGACTGAACCGTTCAAAACGTTATGTGTTCACCCGGGATGATTTCAGGGATATCGCTGGCTATGATCAGGTTGGCAGAGCTCTTCGTACACTGGTAAACGAAGGTAAGTTGATGAAAGTGGGCTATGGTGTTTACACCAAAGCCCGTCGTAACATCATCACTGGGAAAATCATGCCCGCAGCGCCTGGGGGCTCTGCTGCAGTAATTACAGAGGCCCTGGAGCGCCTGAATATCAGATACCGTCTGGCAGGAGCAACGGAATGCTACAATAAAGGTCAGTCCACACAAATTCCTGTATCTCTGGGGATAAAAACACCTTCTCGATTTAAAAGAGTGTTAATAGTAGGGAAAAGTAAAATCAATGCCTGAATTAACATCATTATTTCCTGACGTTGCCGATGCACTGGATATTGAATCTGTCGCTATCGTCGAAAAAGATTATTTTGTGGTTGATCTTTTAAGATTATTAAAAGAAATAAAACCAGAAACACATACTCTCGTGTTTGCAGGAGGTACCGCATTATCAAAAGCAGGTATCTCGCTAAACAGAATGTCAGAAGATATTGATATAAAGCTCGTGCCAACAGAGAACTTTATGCAAAATGGCAGAGACAAGAGAAGAAAAATTCGCAAGGAAATCGTGCAAATAATCACGGATGTTATTCATAATTCTGACATTTTCAGCTTGGATAATGAAAACGCCCGTATAACACGTGATGAGTATCGTTATAACGAAATCTCGGTACGTTATCCCCAGACATTTGCACAAGTCCCCTGTCTTCGTCCATTTATTAAGCTGGAGTTGATGGAAAGCACTCTGCTGGAACATCCGGAAAGCAGAGATATTTATTCCCTTGTCACGGAGTTAACGGGTAAAGGTACACCTGTAACAGCATTCCCCTGTGCCACCATTTTATCCACTCAGGCTGAAAAGCTCATCTCCATGATGCGAAGAACAGCAGCACATCTTCGTAATCCCGAACAACAGGATGATGAGTTTCTGGTACGTCACATTTACGACAACTACTGCATTGTCAGGGAAAAAGGTGTGAATGTTCCTGTATTGAAAAATTTTGTTCAGATATGTATTCACGCTATGGTAACCAGTACCCACAATTTTGTAGCTCACCAGTTGATGAACTTAAGAAAGGGCTGGATGCACTCCGGGATTATCCTGTACACAAATTGCGCTTTCAACGATTTGTTAAACCGATGGTATTTGGTAATACACAGATTAACTGGGAAGAAGCCTATTCCAGTTTCAGACAAACAGCGCTAAGTGTTCTGACCAGCTAACAAACGCGTTAAGTACGATTCCACAATTCAGCATATCGAACCAGACCAAATGATTACAGCAAAGCACAAAAAAGAGGGATTATAGCGTCAAAAGAATTCGAATTGCACATGGGGGCCTCATTGGTGGCCTCAAAAACAACAAATACAAAATAATCTATATAAAACAATTTGTTATACAATCAGTTTCATTCCGATTCCGGGCACCACTAATTCTTAAGAACCCGCCCACAAGGCGGGTTTTTGCTTTTGGATCTTTATATAAAATAAACTTGGGTGCATAACGCCATCAGGTCTTAAACACTCCCGAATCATCAATAAACATCCCCCGCTAGCAAAACACAGTTCAGTTCACATAACATCCCTGTTATCCCACACATATCTGCTGGCCGAACGACGCCAGTGCGCGTACGGAGGCAAGAGCAGCCCTGCACATGGCAGCGCTTGTGGTAACCTGGTTTAATCCGGTGAAAGAGGCGTTTTACATGCATCTGCCAGCACCCGGAAAAACCAAAAAAGTGGCGCTGGTTGACTGTATGCGTAAATTGCTGACCATCCTGAACGCAATGCTCAGAAAGAACGAAGAGTGAAATGAATCGTAGCATCATGTTGCTCCATAATTTTTACGTTCAAGACAGTTGATTATCGGCGCATATGACTCAAAAAGAGCCTGATGATTGCCTCTTTTCCATAGGCTCTTTCTCTGAAGTGAAGGAAGGCCCGGAAGAAAGCACTCGCTGGCATACGTGACTCCAGCTCAACCGGAGATAATCACCATTGTTATTTTTCTATTTAATAATAATCTCCTGAAAAATAGATATAGCAAAAATACAATCCGGCCAGATTTAATTCCGCATTCATTACCAGAAATAATCAACACCACAACTATCATATCACTCAATAGTCACCGCTAAAATTTTATTATTTTCCTCTTCTTTACATAGAAATTGTCAACCTGTTTATTATGAATCACTTAAATAATTAATCACAAAACAACATCACCATTATTTGCGTGTTTTATTTATTAATAACATAGTCATACGTTCTTTTTTTACAAGGAAATAATCAATTGATAAATTGTTTTTTGCATTAATAGTCAAGTAGGAAACATTTTAATAAATGATAAAAATCCTAAATTCCTTGTTCATAATGTAGGAGTGTGTTAAATAGGTGGGCAAAATTTGGTTCCCTTTCTCGCCTGTAATATTGCAGCGTCTTCGCACCTCCATGAGACATTGCGACTTAATAAGAAGGTGATAAGTCCTGCATATAAGCATGGACTGACCATGGTTTTATATTCATTAAAAATTTTGTTACAACCCATTGATTTAGCATAAATAAATTATAGTGGGTTCAGGTTTGTTGTGACTGTGGCATTATTTCCGTGCAAAGGAGCTGATATGTCTGAAAGACATTTACCTGATGACCAGAGCAGTACTATCGATCCATATCTAATTACCTCTGTTCGCCAGACTCTGGCAGAACAAAGCGCAGCATTACAAAACTTGTCTAAACAACTGGATTCCGGGCAGTACCAGCGTGTCCTTAATTTGATAATGAACTGTAAAGGGCACGTTATTCTTTCGGGAATGGGTAAATCAGGGCATGTCGGTCGTAAAATATCAGCGACGCTGGCCTCTACGGGTACGCCTAGTTTCTTTATTCATCCTGCAGAAGCTTTCCATGGCGATCTGGGCATGATTACGCCTTACGATCTTCTGATCCTTATTTCTGCCAGCGGTGAAACGGATGAAATCCTCAAGCTAGTTCCTTCACTGAAAAATTTCGGCAATCGAATTATCGCCATTACCAATAATGGAAATTCCACGCTGGCGAAAAATGCTGATGCCGTGTTGGAACTCCACATGGCGAATGAAACCTGCCCGAATAATCTTGCACCAACAACGTCTACCACGCTGACGATGGCGATCGGCGATGCGCTGGCGATTGCCATGATCCACCAACGCAAATTTATGCCGAATGATTTTGCGCGCTATCACCCGGGCGGTTCATTAGGTCGTCGCCTGCTGACCCGCGTTGCTGATGTCATGCAGCATGATGTTCCTGCGGTACAGCTGGATGCGTCATTTAAAACCGTGATTCAACGTATCACCAGCGGATGCCAGGGAATGGTGATGGTAGAAGACGCAGAAGGTGGGCTAGCGGGCATTATCACCGACGGTGACCTGCGTCGTTTTATGGAAAAAGAGGGTTCTCTGACATCCGCTACGGCTGCGCAGATGATGACACGTGAACCGCTGACGCTACCGGAAGACACCATGATCATTGAAGCGGAAGAAAAAATGCAAAAGCACCGCGTCTCAACGTTATTGGTGACCAACAAGGCAAATAAAGTCACTGGCCTTGTGCGCATTTTCGACTAATTAAGCAACGGGGTTCGAGAGGTTAGTCTCTCATTGAGTTTGCGCCCCACTGAAACTTTGATAATCGTTACATGTTGATAAAAGTGAAGTCTGCCGTATCCTGGATGCGTGCTCGTCTGTCTGCCATCTCACTGGCAGATATCCAAAAGCACCTGGCAAAAATCATCATTCTGGCACCGATGGCGGTGCTGCTGATCTATCTGGCTATCTTCAGCCAGCCTCGCTATATGAGCGAGTCGAAAGTCGCCATTAAACGCTCGGATGATTTAAACAGCGGCAGCCTGAATTTTGGTCTGCTTCTGGGTGCCTCTAACCCCAGTTCCGCAGAAGATGCGTTGTATCTGAAAGAGTACATCAACTCGCCGGATATGCTGGCGGCGCTGGATAAGCAACTAAATTTTCGTGAAGCGTTTAGCCACAGCGGGCTCGATTTTCTTAATCATCTTAGCAAGGATGAAACCGCAGAAGGCTTCCTGAAGTACTACAAGGACCGTATCAACGTCTCGTATGACGATAAAACCGGATTACTGAATATTCAGACGCAGGGCTTTAGCCCGGAGTTTGCGCTTAAGTTTAACCAAACCGTGCTGAAAGAGTCAGAGCGCTTTATCAATGAGATGTCACATCGCATCGCGCGTGACCAGCTTGCCTTTGCAGAAACGGAGATGGAAAAGGCACGCCAGCGTCTGGACGCCAGCAAAGCGGAATTGCTCTCTTATCAGGACAACAACAACGTTCTGGATCCACAGGCACAGGCACAGGCGGCGAGCACGTTAGTGAATACGCTGATGGGCCAGAAGATCCAGATGGAAGCGGACCTGCGGAACTTGCTGACGTATCTGCGTGAGGACGCCCCGCAAGTTGTGAGTGCGCGTAATGCGATTCAGTCATTGCAGGCACAAATTGACGAAGAAAAAAGCAAAATCACTGCGCCACAGGGTGACAAGCTAAACCGTATGGCAGTGGATTTTGAAGAAATCAAATCAAAAGTAGAGTTCAACACCGAGCTGTACAAACTGACCCTGACCTCCATTGAAAAGACCCGTGTAGAAGCGGCTCGTAAGCTCAAGGTGCTGTCAGTGATCAGTTCGCCACAGTTGCCGCAGGAATCGTCTTTTCCAAATATCCCTTATTTGATCGCCTGCTGGTTACTGGTGTGCTGCTTACTGTTCGGCACCCTGAAACTGTTGCTGGCTGTTATTGAAGATCACCGAGACTAACGCTGTCGCTGAATGAGTTTGTGATGAAATTATTTAAATCAATTTTACTGATTGCCGCCTGTCACGCGGCGCAGGCCAGCGCGGTCATTGATATTAACGCTGACCCAAACCTGACAGGAGCCGCGCCGCTTACCGGTATTCTGAACGGACAGAAGTCGGATACGCAAAACATGAGCGGCTTCGACAATACCCCGCCGCCCGCACCGCCGGTGGTAATGAGCCGTATGTTTGGTGCTCAACTTTTCAACGGCACCAGCGCGGATAGCGGTGCGACGGTAGGATTCAACCCTGACTATATTCTGAATCCGGGTGATAGCATTCAGGTTCGCTTGTGGGGTGCGTTCACCTTTGATGGTGCGTTACAGGTTGATCCCAAAGGTAATATTTTCCTGCCGAACGTTGGTCCGGTGAAAGTTGCTGGCGTCAGTAATAGTCAGCTAAATGCCCTGGTCACATCCAAAGTGAAGGAAGTATACCAGTCCAACGTCAACGTCTACGCCTCCTTATTACAGGCGCAGCCAGTAAAAGTGTACGTGACCGGATTTGTGCGTAATCCTGGTCTGTATGGCGGTGTGACGTCTGATTCGTTACTCAATTATCTGATCAAGGCTGGCGGCGTTGATCCAGAGCGCGGAAGTTACGTTGATATTGTGGTCAAGCGCGGTAACCGCGTGCGCTCCAACGTTAACCTGTACGACTTCCTGCTGAACGGCAAACTGGGGCTTTCGCAGTTCGCCGATGGTGACACCATCATCGTCGGGCCGCGTCAGCATACTTTCAGCGTTCAGGGCGATGTCTTTAACAGCTACGACTTTGAGTTCCGCGAAAGCAGCATTCCCGTAACGGAAGCGTTGAGCTGGGCGCGCCCTAAGCCTGGCGCGACTCACATTACGATTATGCGTAAACAGGGGCTGCAAAAACGCAGCGAATACTATCCGATCAGTTCTGCGCCAGGCCGTATGTTGCAGAACGGCGATACCTTAATCGTGAGCACTGACCGCTATGCTGGCACCATTCAGGTGCGGGTTGAAGGCGCACACTCCGGTGAACATGCCATGGTACTGCCTTATGGTTCCACTATGCGTGCAGTTCTGGAAAAAGTCCGCCCGAACAGCATGTCGCAGATGAACGCAGTTCAGCTTTATCGCCCATCAGTGGCTCAGCGTCAGAAAGAGATGCTGAATCTCTCGCTGCAAAAGCTGGAGGAAGCATCACTTTCTGCCCAGTCATCCACCAAAGAAGAAGCCAGCCTGCGAATGCAGGAAGCACAACTGATCAGCCGCTTTGTGGCGAAAGCACGCACCGTGGTTCCGAAAGGTGAAGTGATCCTCAACGAATCCAATATTGATTCTGTTCTGCTTGAAGATGGCGACGTCATCAATATTCCGGAGAAAACATCGCTGGTTATGGTTCATGGCGAAGTGCTGTTCCCGAACGCGGTGAGCTGGCAGAAGGGTATGACCACCGAGGATTACATCGAGAAATGTGGTGGCCTGACGCAAAAATCGGGTAACGCCAGAATTATCGTCATTCGTCAGAACGGTGCAGCCGTCAACGCAGAAGATGTGGATTCACTCAAACCGGGCGATGAGATTATGGTTCTGCCGAAATATGAATCGAAAAATATTGAAGTTACCCGTGGTATTTCCACCATCCTCTATCAGCTGGCGGTGGGTGCAAAAGTGATTCTGTCTTTGTAAGGAGTTGAAATGAGCAAAGCTGTTATTGTCATCCCGGCTCGTTATGGCTCATCGCGCCTGCCGGGTAAGCCACTGCTCGATATTGTTGGTAAACCGATGATCCAGCATGTTTACGAGCGTGCGTTACAGGTGGTGGGCGTTGCGGAAGTTTGGGTGGCAACAGACGATCAGCGTGTTGAAAAGGCCGTGCAGGCATTTGGCGGGAAATCCATCATGACGCGCAACGATCATGAATCCGGCACCGATCGGCTGGTCGAGGTGATGCATAAAGTCGAGGCAGATATCAACATTAACCTGCAGGGCGACGAACCAATGATTCGCCCACGGGATGTAGGAACGCTGTTACAAGGAATGCGTGATGACCCCGCGTTGCCAGTGGCAACGCTATGCCACGCGATTTCTGCCGAAGAAGCGACCGAGCCAAGCACGGTAAAAGTGGTGGTAAATACCCGCCAGGATGCGCTTTATTTTAGCCGTTCGCCGATTCCCTATCCGCGTAATGCTGAAAAAGCGCGCTACCTGAAACACGTTGGTATTTACGCTTATCGTCGCGATGTGCTGCAAAACTACAGCCAGTTACCGGAGTCCATGCCAGAGCAGGCAGAATCACTGGAGCAGCTACGGTTAATGAACGCGGGGATCAACATTCGCACGTTTGAGATTGCCGCAACCAGTCCGGGCGTCGACACCCCAGCATGCCTGGAAAAAGTGCGCGCCCTGAGGGCACAGGAACTGGCTGAAAACGCATGATTGGCATTTACTCGCCTGGCATCTGGCGTATTCCGCATCTGGAGAAATTTCTGGCGCAACCATGCCAGAAACTTTCTCTGCTGCGCCCTGTTCCGCAAAACGTCGATGCTATCGCCGTGTGGGGACATCGTCCCAGCGCGGCGAAACCAGTCGCCATCGCCAAAGCAGCGGGAAAACCCGTCATTCGTCTGGAAGATGGATTTGTGCGTTCGCTGGATCTTGGCGTCAATGGCGAGCCGCCGCTTTCTCTGGTGGTGGATGATTGTGGCATTTACTACGATGCCAGCAAGCCTTCGGCGCTGGAGAAACTGGTACAGGATAAAGCCGGAAATGCGGCATTGGCTGATCAGGCCAGAGAAGCGATGCACACCATCGTGACCGGGGATTTGTCGAAATATAACCTGGCGCCTGCATTTGTGGCTGATGAGTCAGAACGTGCAGACATCGTTCTGGTTGTCGATCAGACATTTAATGACATGTCCGTGACGTATGGCAATGCTGGCCCGCATGAGTTTGCTGCCATGCTGGAAGCTGCGATGGAGGAAAATCCTCAAGCCGAAATTTGGGTGAAGGTGCATCCGGATGTCCTGGAAGGAAAGAAAACAGGTTATTTCGCTGATCTGCGTGCCACGCAACGAGTACGTTTGATTGCCGAGAATGTCAGCCCGCAGTCGCTATTGCGACACGTTTCCCGGGTTTACGTCGTGACATCCCAATACGGCTTTGAAGCCTTGCTGGCAGGAAAACCAGTAACATGTTTCGGCCAGCCCTGGTATGCAGGCTGGGGCTTAACCGACGATCGCCATCCGCAGTCCGCTTTGTTATCTGCCCGACGCGGTTCTGCCACGCTGGAAGAACTTTTTGCCGCTGCATACCTGCGTTACTGTCGCTATATCGACCCGCTCACGGGGGCCGCAAGCGATCTGTTTACCGTACTGCAATGGCTGCAATTACAGCGCAACCATCAGCAACAGCGTAATGGCTATTTATGGGCGCCAGGCTTAACGCTGTGGAAGTCGGCAATCCTGAAACCTTTCTTGTGTACCGCAACAAACAGACTGAGTTATTCACGCCGTTGTACTGCGGCGACGGCTTGCGTGGTATGGGGTGTAAAGGGAGAACAGCAATGGCTAGCCGAAGCGCAACAAAAATCACTGCCGTTATGGCGAATGGAAGATGGTTTTCTGCGTTCATCCGGACTTGGCTCTGACCTTTTGCCGCCGCTATCGTTGGTACTGGATAAACGCGGGATCTACTATGACGCCACGCGCCCCAGCGACCTGGAAGTCCTGCTTAATCACAGCCAGTTAACGCTGGCGCAGCAGATGCGAGCTGAAAAATTACGCCAGCGACTGGTTGAAAGCAAACTGAGCAAATACAACCTGGGGGCCGATTTCTCTCTGCCTGCCGAGGCCAAAGATAAAAAAATCATCCTGGTGCCGGGTCAGGTAGAAGACGATGCCTCAATTAAAACAGGCACTGTGTCGATTAAGAGCAACCTTGAGTTATTACGCACAGTACGCGAGCGCAATCCGCACGCTTACATTATTTATAAACCGCACCCGGATGTACTGGTGGGGAATCGCAAGGGCAATATTCCGACAGAACTAATTGCTGAACTCGCTGATTATCAGGCACTGGACGCAGATATTATTCAATGCATCCAGCGCGCAGATGAAGTGCACACCATGACATCATTGTCCGGGTTTGAAGCGTTATTACATGGCAAGCAAGTTCATTGTTACGGCCTGCCCTTCTATGCCGGTTGGGGTTTAACCGTTGATGAACATCATTGCCCGCGCCGCGAGCGCAGATTAACGATAGCAGACTTGATCTATCAGGCGTTGATTGTTTACCCAACATATATTCACCCAACACGGCTACAGCCTATTACGGTTGAGGAAGCTGCGGAATATTTAATCCAGACGCCGCGTAAGCCGATGTTTATTACCCGAAAAAAAGCGGGGCGGGTAATACGCTATTACCGCAAATTAATTATGTTCTGCAAGGTCAGATTTGGCTAAACAATTTCATAGTTGACTATTACACAGATTATTTATGCAAGGCAACGCACTAACCATTTTATTATCGGGTAAAAAATATCTGCTATTGCAGGGACCGATGGGACCTTTTTTCAATGACGTCGCCGAATGGTTAGAGTCATTAGGCCGTAACGCTGTGAATGTTGTCTTCAACGGCGGGGATCGTTTTTACTGCCGCCATCGACAATACCTGGCTTACTACCAAACGCCGAAAGAGTTTCCCGGATGGTTACGGGCTCTCCACCGGCAATATGACTTTGATACCATCCTCTGCTTTGGTGACTGCCGCCCATTGCACAAAGAAGCAAAACGCTGGGCAAAGTCGAAAGGGATCCGCTTTCTGGCATTTGAGGAAGGATATTTACGCCCGCAATTTATAACCGTTGAAGAAGGCGGAGTGAACGCATATTCCTCGCTACCGCGCGATCCGGATTTTTATCGTAAGTTGCCAGATATGCCTGCGCCGCACGTTGAGAACTTAAAACCTTCAACGATGAAACGCATTGGCCATGCGATGTGGTATTACCTGATGGGCTGGCATTACCGTCATGAGTTCCCTCGCTACCGCCACCACAAATCATTTTCCCCCTGGTATGAAGCACGTTGCTGGGTTCGTGCGTACTGGCGCAAGCAACTTTACAAGGTAACACAGCGCAAGGTATTGCCGAGGTTAATGAATGAGCTGGATCAGCGTTATTATCTTGCCGTTTTGCAGGTGTATAACGATAGCCAGATTCGTAACCACAGTAATTATAACGATGTGCGTGACTATATTAATGAAGTCATGTACTCATTTTCACGTAAAGCGCCGAAAGAAAGTTATTTGGTGATCAAACATCATCCGATGGATCGTGGTCACAGACTCTATCGACCATTAATTAAGCGATTGAGTAAGGAATATGGCTTAGATGAGCGAGTCATTTATGTGCACGATCTCCCGATGCCGGAATTATTACGCCATGCAAAAGCGGTAGTGACGATTAACAGTACGGCGGGGATCTCTGCGCTGATTCATAACAAACCACTCAAAGTGATGGGCAATGCCCTGTACGACATCAAAGGCTTGACGTATCAAGGGCATTTGCACCAGTTCTGGCAGGCCGATTTTAAACCGGACATGAAACTGTTTAAGAAGTTTCGGGGGTATTTATTGGTGAAGACGCAGGTTAATGGGGGTTATTATGGAGGAGTAAAATTTGAGAATGCATTGGGTATGAATAAAGATTTTTTGTTTGGATCAAAGTCAATATCATAATTTATTCTAAATTATCAACGTAGAATAAAAGCATTACCTTCAAGAATCCTTATTTTTATAACTATATGACTCATAAAAATATATTCCTATATATTTAGTTCATATAATTATTTTACCATATAAACATATCACTTTTATATAATGAAAACTCGTCTGATTTCTTATTGAGTAAATTCATCCAGTAGAATAATGATCCCTTCACTTCTGGAGGTTTTATGATGGTATCTATCACTATAAATATACATACTGTAAATAGTATTATTCTTGACTATCACTCCCTCATTTTCAATTCTAGAAACTGTTAAGCCCATTTTTTTGAGAACATTCATCATTTCATTTGGATGGAAAATTTTTTCAGATAAAAGCTTTCCGGAAAAATCAAAAACTCTAATGCCTTGATATGTATTATAAGTACTTTCCATTTTGGAATAGTAAAAGGCACCATAACTAGCAACAAAAAAACCATCACCTAAAGCTATCCCTTGTCTTTTATTATAATTCTTTGCATCAGGACTCGCATCTGATACAATATATCCAGAATAATTATTCTGTAAATAAATTACTCTTAATAAATCTCCACTTACTGAATATAGTTCAAGTCTATTTCTACTATACTTTATACTTCTTTCGCTTTCATAACCTTCAATAAGCCAATAGTCTTGACTCATCGAAAATTGGTTAAAAGCATTAATTGAAAAATCTCTTTCCTTAAATAATCTGTCACCATACAAGCTACTCACCATATTATATCTTTGCAAGGTTCCCGTATTCGAAACGACATATACAACATTAAACCCATTATAGTCTTGTATAATAGCCAAACCTTCGCCAGCCCCGCCTCGCCCACCACTTGGTATCTTATAGTACCCAAGGTAATTTCCTTTTTTATTATAACAAACTAATATATTATCCTTTTGTTTTGGCTCAAAAATATACTGAATATAAATATTATTATCATCATCAAGAGCAAATGAACTAGGGTATAAATATTTTGCCCCGTCATACTGACTGAGTACATCATCGTACTCATTAAATAATAATGGCAGAGTGATATGAATATCATTATGTGAATAGCTTTTACTTAAAATAGCAGCGCTACAAATTTGGATACTGCAAATCACCGCAAGTATAAAAACAGAATTTAATCTTAAAGCCATATTATTTAAACAAAATCATAGATGCCGTTAGATAGTTTTATTCCAGAAAGAGCCATATTAATCATTGCTACAATCATATGAATTGATTGTGGCCCAACATCAGGATGGCTTTTAATTTTATCATTGATGCTATTTGCAACTGTTGAATAAGTGATGATTGGATTTATAATATCCATAATATATTTGTACTGTTCCGAATTTTGTGAAACAATAAAATAAGACATATTCCCCTTATAGTTTATTAAATAGTCATCAATGACTTTTTTGAATAACTCTTCCTTTGGCTGAGGAAAAACTCCCTCTATTAAATGTAGATCATTTTTATTATTTATATAATGTTCATCATTTAATATAGGATCCACCGCTACTATTTTATAATTATTAGTTAATCCATGATAAACGGCTGCCGTACCTCCTTTTGAGCATCCATAAAGTACGACATCATCTGATTTTATTTGACATTGTTCAATAACTTCTAATATAAGGCTTTTAATTTTATCAGCATTGGTTGGTAATGCATTTGTATTTAAGTAAAATGAGCCAGTAATTCCTCCGATATCAGCCACTCTTAATATAGAAACATTTTTTCCAATATATTTATCAATTGTAGAAAAGTTTTTTGCAAAATATCTGTACAAGCTTGCAGAATATGGTTCAATTGGCATCTGAGAGAAAACAATCAGTAGCTTTTCATTTATTTTGCATGCAGCCCGTTGTAACGTATATACAATCCCATCAGAATTAATAGAAAACTTTTTTTCTTTTACTGGAATCCAGAGGTTTTTTATCTCATCAAAGTGAACCAATGAAGTTACATTTCCACGATGAACGTACGACATAAAACCAGCATTAGTTAAAGCAATTAATTGTTTTTTTAAATTATAATCATGATATGAAAACTCAATTAAATTTTTACATGAATCACCTTTCCCAATTATTTCAAAATGAATATATTTATACTTGGATGCCTGCAACAATAAACTAATTTCATCTGTGGTTATATTACTGTTAATATGTAAAACTGTCTTATTCATAATTATTTATTAACTTAACTAAATTTACTTTAATTTGTAAGGAGGTATACCTCCTTACAAATCAATCAATGGTTCTTGACGATCATGATATAGATTAATGCTTTAATGAAGGCATTTTTCATAAAACATCGACAAAGCATTTTTTTGATAAGATTCAATGTCAAAATGTTTAAACTCCAACCTTCCCAAGATAAAGTCCCGCATTCCGTTGAAGAGACCGTCTACACTATTTTCAACTAATACACCAGAACGCCCTTCAAGAGCACTTCTAGAACCAGTAATGTCAGTTGATATTATAGGTTTATCTAGAATCATTGCTTCGAAAAGAACCATAGGTTGCCCTTCATGATTTGAAGAGAGGACAAAACAGTCAGCTCTCTTTAGCAGTGGAAAAGGATTTGATATGCGTCCCAGAAGATGTACGGATTTTTCAAGTCCTAAAGTTATAATCTGGCGTTGTAAATCAATCTTGAGGGGGCCGTCTCCAAGAATTAATAACTCAATATTAGGATATAATTTTTGTAATCTGCAAAAGGCATTAATCAACTTTTGTTGATCTTTTTCGACTGAAAGTCTGCCCAAAGTTATAAAGTAGATTTTATCATTTTCAAAAATAAATCCACTTGTATCAATATCATCAGATTTTTTAATCACCTCATCTGGATTCTGAACATTATCACAATAAATAAACTTATCATGCTCAATATTAAAAAATTCGCTTAAGTTATCTCTGTTCAACTCCATCGTTTTTTCAGAAACAGAAACAATTTTATTGTAAGATTTATAAAAATCAAAAACAACTCTAAGATATGGAAATCTTTCTCTCCACTCGCTCAACTTATCATTATGTTGAAATATTATTTTATTTCTAACTGTATCTTTCGGAGCATTAGCAAACCGGATAACCCAAGATTGATTATAACCTTCAAAATGGATTAGATGATCAATATGACTATAGCCAAAGAGCCTTAAAAACTCTCGTTGGTAAGCATGATCAAGAATATCATACATTTCCTTACTTGCCAGGGTGAATTGATTATTTAATTTATCATTAAGCCATTTCTCTTCAATATTATAAAGCATGTTTCCACAAGTTCCAATGACTTGAATATCTGGAGAGACTCTCTTAAACTGCTCGAACCGTTCTTGAAAACCATGAATTGATTTTGGGTCAACAACCAAAGAAATATTATATTTATCACGATCAATTACCGATATAAGATTTAGCCATGATGACAATATACCATTTGGAATAAATGGACCAATATAAAAAAGTATATTTTTATTTTTGTTTTTATTAAGCAATATGGATTTTTCTTCAAAGAAGAACCATTCAATTACTTTTCCACATACACTTCCATCATCATTTTTACAAAACTTATCAATACCTTTAGATGCATCGAAATATATTTCATTACGAAGATATCCACTTAACGTGTTAAGTAACTCTACATCATTAAAACAAACGGTTCCAGGTAATTCATTTAGAGGAAAATACAACCCTCTCTCATTATTATATTGCTCAATGTCATACGCATAGTAAATTACTGGTCTATTCATTACAAAAAAATCGAAAGCAATACTTGAATAATCTGTGATAAGAATATCAATCGCCCCTAGTAACTCATTCGTGTCAATCTCAGAAGGAACAATTGTTATACCAGAAATATTCTGCTCACTTACTAATTTTTCGATCATATGATGACCACGGAAAACGATATGACAATCCTGGTCAGCCAACTTTTCAAGATCGTTCTTTAGTTTTTCTATATCTAAAGTTGCCTTTCCATGTATTCCTCTCCAAGTTGGAGCATACAAGACTACTTTATCGTAAACGTTCGCATTAATTTTCCTACGTATATATTCCTTCCGTTCAGAGCTAAGATTAATAGTCCGGTCAATGCGAGGATAACCTAACTCTTTAATTTCCCCACTAAATATATTAGATATATCATACCTATCTAATAAAATATTAGTTGTGTGTGTATTAGGACTAAGTAAATGTGTTGTGTGAAGGAAATTTCTAGCCACATTTTTATGTGCTAAAAATTCATCTTTAATATCTTTTCCAAGAAATTTTATAGGAGTTCCATGCCAAGTATTTAAATATCGCTGCCCTTTCTTTCTTATAAAATACTCAGGAAAACTAACATTATTTATCAAAAATCCACATGATGCCAAACATTGCATGTATAAATCACTTTGCCTTGAAACAAAATATACATTTTTTTTATTTTTTAGCTGCTCAGGGATTTTTTTTTCATTATTGATAACCCAAATATGTCTGAAATTATCAAATCGTTGATCATCAATAATATCTAAAAATAATGCATATGGGTTACAAGAAATACTTGCACCATGAAAGCTTTCATAAAGTATAGTGTTTTTTTCAATTGATAATGTTTCATAAAATTCAGTGTATGTAGCATTCCTCCTAAAAGTTAAATTTTTTGTTAGAATATCATCAGGAGCCCCATACGGTGTTCCAAAAATCTCTATTTTACGAAAAAAATTACATGCCTGTTGATAATTCCCATCGCGGAATAATGAATATCCGATTCTATAATAATAGTCTTTGGTATATGTATTGTTTCTCATAATACCTTCATGATATGCAATGACAGCATCATTCCAATTACATGAAGATTCATATGTTTTACCTAATTCATACCATAATCCATAATTTATGCATGAATTAGAAATTGCTGACTCTAAAGTATTAATCCTGCTTTCATATTTAAGTTTTTTTCTGTAAGAGTTTAAATGGGTATCATTGTTATCAATAACTTTTATTTGTGATGCATAAATTTCCTGAGAAGAGTCATATGCTTTTATATACATTTCACAGGATTGCCTGTATTTATTAGCCTTAGCATATGCGTACCCAGATCTATAGTACCAAATCGAGATATGTTTGATATTGCTTTGTGCTGCAAATTGATAAGCAACAGCAGCATCAAGATACTTTTGACTTCTCTCTAAAACAAACCCTAGCCTATAATGCCAATAAGGATGATTTTCATCGAGTGATAATGCCTTGCGATAATTCTCTGCGGCTTTATCCCATTGATAACATCTATCATAAGATAATCCGAGCCTATAATATAGCTCTGCACATAATGGATTTATGGATGTATGTTTTTCATACGCATCAATAGCCTTAGCCCAGCGTCCCTTATATTGATGAAATGCTCCTATTCCAAATTTATTACTATTTAATTTTTTGTCTAACGATATAGCTGTCGCATATGCTATTTTAGAACTACGGACATTTTCTACATTGTTTGTTTCATCAGATTCAAGCGAATATCCGAGTGCATAATACCAAATAGCATCATGTTTTTTATTAAATTCAAGTCCTTTTTTATAATATATACTAGCCTCATTAAAACGCCCCATCTTTTCTAATGCGGTGCCAAGTTTGAAATAACGTTCAGGTATTGAAGGATCTAATTTTATTGCGTTTTTCAGCGTATCAACTTCCTGCCACCAACGCCCTTTTTTATGAAGAACCTCAGCAAGTCTATCGTGTAATTTTGGATTATTAAAGTCTGTATTAAGTTTTTCCCTTAATAAATCTTCTTCAGTAGATGATTTGCTCACCATATGATTATTTAACTTATCAAGATGCCTTGCACACTGTTCGAGTTGTTCTTTCCACTGTATATTTGAGGGTTCCAATTCTAATGCTTTACTTATATATTTAAATGCCTCTTCATATCTATGCAATTTAAGATTGCATATTCCTGCTTTAAAATAGCTCTCCGCATGTTTTGTTTTTTTTATGATTGATTTCTCAAAGAACAATAATGCCTTCTCCCATTCTTTTTTTTTGTATAGAGAAATTCCGTTAATATATTCTTTGGATTGGCATATTTTTTTAGCTAACTTAGTTAACAACATACTATGTCCCCATGATTATTTTTTAATATTTAATATATTCAGTTATATAGACCTCAAGGCTTAGATATAATACACCCAAGTTCATTTAATTTATCTTCATAATATCTAACGCCTTCAACACTACCAATTTTCATGTTTATTATTAGCTTTTTATACGCGTGTATTTTTAATTCATACATATTAACTATTTCATGATTGGGTGTATCGAATGCAGAGTCAAATTTCATTTTTTCTTGCATCCAGTTTCCATAATTCTCAGTCAAATATAAATCATAATTTTCTGGTATTAAAAACACGTTCCCAAGAAAACCATAAGAAATCAAATTAAATGGAGTATTGTTCCATCTCAGCTTTGAACCCGCATGCCAATAGCTGTCATGATCTCGATAATGAAAAAATATGTCGATTGCCACACCATTAACATGTTTTATTCTCAACGTATACGGTGAGCGCATAGGTGCAATATCAAACAAGCCAGAGCAAGCAATTTTCGTTGATAATACGGATAGATTTGTTTCGCTCCATACTCCTATATCAATATCTTTGTCATGTTTTAGTAATTTTTTATCACGAATACAACCAAGTAATGTTCCGCTAACTAAAAAAAACTGTATTTTATTAGCATCCAATATTTTTTTTAGACCTAATAATGCAATTTTAGCAGCATTAACAGAAAAGTTTTTATTGCTAGTTTTTGGTAAGATAAAAGCCTCAGAATTTATACTTCCCAACAATACTTTAACCCGATTTAATGCTTCTTCATATAGTTTAGCCCTTAACGCAGCAATTATAAGGTAATCGTTCACATCATAATGATACTTAAGTATATTCCTATAAGAACATTCCCTTTCCCAATGATTCAATAATTCATCATAATCTTTTTTTGTATCAACCAAGTTCGCCAATAATAGCCAAGTTTTCAAACGATCAGAAAAATTAAAAACTTGAATGAGTACATCCTTCGCTTCTAATTTATTTCCGGTTAGTCTATAAACATCAGCCAACCCATAATAGCTATCAGTATGTATTGGGTTTACCTTAATTATCTCTTGATATAATTTCTTAGCAAATATATAATCACCATTAAGAAATGAAGCCCTAGCAACAAAATATTTAGCGACACTCCCGCCAAAAAGTAAAATCAACCACTTAAATTTTAAAATCTCTTTCGAATGACCTTTTCTTATCGCAATTGTTAGCAGCAGATAAGATATTATATTAACAAATAAAATACCTTTGAATTTCTTCGCATTTTTTATAGAGTTTTTTATCTCTGAATGAAATTTCAAAATCCCTCTCCAAAATTAACCATATCTTTTGATTTGAGAAATTAGTTCTGTCGTTGAAATACCAACAGTTCTTGGCAGATATGATACTTCACATAATTCCTTATATTCATCAAATCGCCCTAGCCAATCATCTCCCATCACTAAGATATCTGCCTTAAATTTTTTAATATACTCGCCCTTTAATTCCAATGACTCTTCAATAAAAACTTCATCTACAAATTTTAAGGACCTAATTATTTCAAGACGCTCAGTTTCCGGATAAACAGGATACCTCTGTTTTTTTGAGAAATTCAAATAATCGGATGAGACGCCAACTATTAGATAGTCCCCCATTTTTTTTGCCCTTTTTAAGATATTTATATGACCTATATGTAATACATCAAATGTACCAAAGGTGATAACTTTACGCATTTTTAGCTCCACTAAATGTTCAAATTTTCATCATTTTGATATAACTTAATTGCGTCATTAATATTCTGATAAAGACAAGTCTGATGATCTCTAGGTATGAATAGCGCCACATCACAAAACTCTTTCAATGAATTCAAACTATGTGAAACCATTAAAAAGCTAGATTCTTTATGCCTTTCTTTAAACAATTGAGCGCATTTTTCTTTAAACCTGGCATCACCGACCGCCGTTACTTCATCGACGATATAATAATCAAACTTAAATGCCATGCTTAAACCAAAGCCTAAACGCGATCGCATACCTGATGAGTAAGTTTTAATCGGCATATCGAAGTACTTGCCAAGTTCGGCAAATTCTTCAACAAACTCAATTTTCTCTTTCAGTTCTTCTTGCTTCGCGTATAACCGCGCAACAAATTTTACGTTTTCGCGTCCGGTTAAACTTCCCTGAAATCCACCTGCAAGGCCGACTGGCCATGATATTGTTTTATTAGTGATGATCTTTCCACTGTCGGGGCGGTCAATGCCACCAATCATTCTCAGTAACGTTGATTTACCCGCACCATTACGACCAATAAAGGCAACACTTTTTCCTGAAGGGATTTCGAGGTTTAAATCCTTAAACACATAATGTCGACCCGTTGGCGTGCGATATGACTTCGTCAAATTCTCAATCTTAATCATGATGTCAGCATTGCCTCCTCACGAGTTCGATATAACGCCAGACCAATGAACAGAGTTATCAATGTGAACATTGCCAGGTAGTTCAGACTCACACCTTCGCTAATATAGCCAGGCATAACGGCCTCACGGCTTAACTCCACGACATGCACTAGTGGGTTCCAGAGTAGATATGACCAGTATTGCTTTGGAATTGAGTGCAGAGGGAACATGATGCAGGAGATGAAATAAAGGGGCTTAAGAAGTATCGGCAGAACCTTTTGCATTTCGGGGAAGGTTTTACCAACGACCATGAATATTAAGCCGACGCTGCATGAAAGAATGATCAGCAGACTCCAGGTAGCCACAAGTTGTAAAAAATTTGTTATCTCGAAATATTCGCCTGCCATCCTGACAATGAGCATAAGCAGAATATAAACAGAAACGTAAATCAGCGTCTCAAGCAGGGCGCGCGCAATGATCGTATCGATGGGTTTTACTGGGCGATAATTAAACAGCCCCTGGTTCGCTTCAATAGCACTTACAGAACGTTTGCTGATACTGCTAAAGATAAAAAAGGGAATCAGGCCATTAAGTAAAAACACCGGGAACGAGATGTCTGGCATCGTGCGGTGCATAATGTAACCAAAAATGCCCAACAGTATCAGCAAATGCGCAGAGGGTTCGAGAATCGCCCACAGATATCCCAGACGGAACTTACCAAAGCGTGTTCGTATTTCTCGTAGAAATAATGCCTCTACGGTGACTTTCTGGACTTCAAATCCACTTCTTGCCATTTGGTGATGTGATCCTATTCTCTTCAGGTATGCTACCGCCCCTGGCTTAACAGCTACCAATACACTGGAGGTAATACTTGTTTGTAACTGGATAAAATTTAGTCAGACGGTTTGACCTTTTTAATAGCCGCAAACAATTTCAGCAGAAATTATTTCCGCAGGGATAAATAGATCTATTTCCGTCTCGTTTCTTCTAATCCATTCTTCAGGCATGAATGTATTCGGTCTTCTGGTAATTTCAGAAAACTGGCCGTTTCAGAATGTTGAGTTAATTTCTCAGGAAATTATTTCTACTTCTTTTTGCTTAACCAATATGGCTTGAAAAAGATGTAAAGCAGCATGCGTTCTGGATTACTCCGGAACACACTTATTCAAAACGGGCCGCTAATTTCGCAAGAAATTATTTTTCACTATTACTGTTAACTACTTGATTATAATACCACCCATGAATTTTATGCGTAGTAACACCTGTAATCTATCTCAAACCAGAACGCATGCGATTGATTACCAATAAATTGTTTAGCAAGAAACTATTTCCCTATTTAAAATTCACTCATGTACTTCTTATTTATATCTACAGCACCCTCTTTACAGTCACATTTGTGATTTACATCACATTTAAACGGTGTTATTTAACACCCATCAATAATTCCGTGAGTAATTATTTTTGTCGATTAAAATATACATCTTGATTATTTTTGTGTGTTTATTTTAACCAGTGTTACAACCAACACCATCCCTCAGTAGATATACCTGAGCAGACATTTCTTAAAATCGACGAATAGTTTCACTGGAAATTATTATGCTTATTTGAAATTCCCTTTCTGATTATCTCCAGGAATTTTACTAACTTCCAGGTTACACAAAATACAGATCACACTAGAATTATCCTATATGTTTTGGCCTATCAATTGTTACTCAATGATTTATTACAACTATTAATAATCATAATGTGTCAAAACACTTAAGCAACTTTACAGTCTGAGAAAGGTGTCGATTAACGAAGGCTACATGGTGAAAAACAGGTTCCTTCAGTGTTACCGAATATTCCGTGGTGGTCTGGAGGGAGATAATTCTTGCTACATCGAAACTCAGCCCGGTGAGCGGGTTTGACAGTTCCGCACTCACCATTGGGCTAAGGGTTATCAGGTGGGGTTAAGGAAATGGCAATACCTACCCCCGCCCAAACTCCAGTCGCTGCACATTCACCATCCCAGGCTTCTCACCCGCACTGACATCAATTTGTGCCACCCGCAGCGCGTACTTTTCATCCAGCGCCTTTAACCAGTTCAGCAGGTCATTAAACACCACAGGTTCTATCCAGACCTGAATATTCTCCCCACGCTCGGCAATCCGTTTGATGACCACAGAGTGCGCGGAAGCGCTGTCGCTGATGACCCGCGATACCTGTGCTGGCGTTGTCGTGCCGGATTTTCGCGCCGCAATAATATTCGGCGCGGCGCTCTTCAGTCGCGCGTTCATCGCCACCAGCTGCTGCAACATCGTCTCCTGTTGTTCTATCCGTTCGCTCAACGGCTGCCAGATGAGGACGTAATATCCGGCGCTAAACAGGAACACTACCGCTGCCAGTAACATGCCTTTTTCACGCGGAGAACGCCCCGCCAGGTGTTGTGTCAGCCAGTGTTCGCCACGGCTTAACTGGCGTTCACGCCATTGCTGAAAATAGTGAATAAATTTATCGCGTAACATGTTATTTCCTCCGCAACGTTACGCCGCCGGAAACCGCATCACCCTCTTTCTGTAACGCGTCCTGTTGCACAACATAATCTGCCGCCAGTGCGCTACGCAGTTTGTCGAAGCTGGCAAAGTTCGCAGCCCGTAGCTGAAGGTGAAGCGTCTGGCGTTTTTGATCAAAGGTGAAACCACGCATTTCGATGTCGGAAAGTGACGCTGATTTCAGGGTACTGGCGATCACTGACAATTCTGCGAGCAGCCAGGTATCGTCGGCCTGTGGGCGATATTTTTTCAGCGCCATCGTCATCTGAGAGCGTAAATTCACAATCCGCTTCTGCTCCAGGAATAGCGTTAAGAACTGTTTCTCCGCCTGGGTGCGGCTTTGCGCCACCTGTTCGCTGACGCTCCATAACGTCACGCCCCGTTCCACTACCAGCGCAACCAGAATCAGCAATATCGGCAGAATCATCACCCGCCAGCGCGCCCACTGTTTTCGGTAGCTGACACGAGGCTGCCACGGCCCTGTTAGCAGGTTCCCTTCCGGTTCGCCATAAGTGGTAATGGCGGGCAGAGCCGTAACGGTCAGGCGTTCGCGTCCGCACCAGCCCATGCAGACAGTTCTTCCGGTGCAATGCCGACCACGGTTAGTGAAATCGGTAAATTCTGCTCATTGAGCTGTGCGCGGAACATGACCGGAGCCAGCGCCCGCCCGGCGCTCCATCCCCGGCATTCATCGATGCGGCAGATAACCCGTTGCGCATCGCCAGCCATAAACCCACAAGGAATGGACATCCAGTCCGGCGCGACGGTAGCGCGGGTGATGCCGTTTGCCTGCAACCACTGCGCAATGTTGCGCATATGCTGCTGGTGAATCACAGCTACGGTTGCCAGTTGCTGGTCGATTTTCAACGGGGCAAAATGCAGTTCATCGATATCCTGGTTCAGCTCTTCTTCCAGCAAGGCGGGCAGAATCGTCGGTATCTGCTTGCGGGGCACATCAGGCAGTTCAACCTGCCAGACGCTGATCCATTCGCCGGGAATGTAGAGTCGAATCGCATCAGTTTGCAGCCATTGCTGGAGACATTCATCAGCAACGTCAGGCCAGATACCGTGCTCCACGTCGGGTGTATGGCGCTGCCAACGGATGGGATCAGCGGCGCAAAGCGGGAAAAAAATCTCAAGCATGAAACTCACTCACTTTCTCCTGTCTGATGCCAGAGAACAGAAAAGTGTTGTGGGCCCATGCGGACAATTAACGAATTCATCGTCAGTTCAATCTCATTCACGGTGATATCTGAACGCAGCCAGAAGTAATTGCTGTCCACGCTCAGGACGGTTTTTAGCTGTTTTTTAGTACGCTCATCGACGTCTGCAAGTAGCGGCTGTGCAAGAAACTGATCGACATCTTCCCAGCCCTTCGCCGGACGTTGTTGTAATAACGCCCGCGCCTGAACAGGGCTTAACCACGGGTCAAACAGCGCCTCAAGAATCACACTTTGCGTGACATCTAATGTATTGATGTTGATTTGCTGGCGGGCCATCGGCAGCGCACAGACCAACGGTTTCAGTTTTTGATAAAGCCCGGCGTCCATTCCCTGTACCACGCGCGTTCCATCGGGTGTGCGCTAAGCTCTTTTCGTTCCCCATTGGGACCCCCTTTTGATTTCTTGTTTGACACTTGCAGTTGCCAGACCGCAAGGTGTTTTAACAAATCAAAAGGGGTTTTAATAACTGGCTCAAAGCTGAAAGCTTTCCGGAACCCCCAGCCTAGCTGTAATGCCAGTCAGTTAAGCAACTGACTGGCTCTTTTTCGGGGCTGTGGGGTATTTCCAGGCCTCTCCTTTACCACTCTCGGGAAGGCCCTTTCCCTTCTTGTCGGTAATTTCACAAGTTGTCCCATACTTGCAAGATCGCGCATCAGCTCCGGTATACGTCCCGGTGAAGCGCCCTGCAATGTCATCAGCATTCTCATCACCATTCCGCATGATTCTGAGAAACTCAGTTGATTCGGCCAGTAACCTTTCAGATGTTCCGCCATTTTAATCATCTGATATCTCACCAGATTATAAGCCAGTAAGACACCCCACAGCTCTTGCTCCACAAGCTCCGGTTTTTTACTTCTCAGCGTCAGCCTGCTCAGTTGCATCGTCTGTTTTATCTCCCTGTATCCCAGTTCGATTTCCCAGCGATGACTGTACAGTTCCGCCATTTCTCCTCCGGGGAAGCGCATGGCGTCCGTCATCGACGTCAGCAGATGGCAGACTTTTCCTTTGCGCGTCACGGTCAGCAGGCGGGCTGTCACTTCATTTCCCAGTCCCGGCCACTTTTTTCGTGCCTGCGGGCTGGTTTTCAGCTTCACCAGATGATCGCCTTTACCCAGTTTTCTGATCTCTTCATATTGCGCTCCCTTTCTGAGAGGTATCATCCAGTGGCGGTGTTCTCCCGCCAGGCTCCAGGCATTTAACAGTCCCAGTGAGTAATAACCTTTATCCATTAACGTCAGAGTGTTATCGCCGGTTTGTTCTATAAGTTGCTCAGCAAGCTCATTTTCGCTGTTCTTCATCGTGCCGAAGGCTGCAGCCGTCAGCAGATGGCTGGTCAGTTCCATCTGGCAGACCATTTTGACCTGCGGGTAGAGCGCCGGGTTCCCGGCATGTGTCTGGCGGGGGAAGGCTGCATCGTTCTCTGGTGTATCCGGTGTGCGCCAGAACACACCATCGATGGCCAGCAGGGTCAGGCCGCACCAGTGCGGATGCGGCGTGGCGTTATGCCAGAGCTGCGCTGTTTTCGTGAACACGCGGCGGACAGCCTCACTTCCCAGGCGCTGGCGGGCCTGAATAACGGCACTGGGGGCAACGAAGGGGCGATTGCCCGGCAGCATGATGTCCAGGCGATTCACAATCTGGTGAAGAGGTTCTTTACGCTCAAGCGCCATGCCAACAATACACCAGACCATCATTTCGAGGGGAAGACGGCGCTTGCGTAGCGTTACAGTACCTGATTCGGCAAGGCAACGAGAGATGAGTTCGGGGTCGAGGTAATCCCCCAGAGAAGTCAGTGGGTTACGCAGAGAATCGTAACGGGATACCAGATCAAGAGCCTGTCCAATGTGCATAAAAAAATCCGGAAACAAGTGAGCGTTTCCGGATTCTTACACAGCCACTGGATCGGTCAACTGATCCTTAACTGATCGGCATTACAGCCTAGCTGGGGGTTTTCTGTGCACAACGAAGCCGGATGATATTAACGATCATCCGGCTTTATTGACTTACGAAACTAACATCCCGGTAAACACATACGCCTGCAACAGCGTGATAATGCCGATAACGCTGGCAAAAATCAGACTGTGCTTCACGGTGTAGCGGAACAGTTCAGATTCTCGACCCACCATGCCCGTCGCGGCGCAGGCCACGGCGATAGATTGCGGGGAGATCATCTTGCCAGTTACGCCGCCGCTGGTGTTTGCTGCCACCAGCAGGGTGTCAGAGACGTTGATTTGCTGCGCCGTGGTCGATTGCAGTGAACCAAACAGGGCGTTTGAAGAAGTGTCCGAGCCGGTAAGGAATACGCCCAGCCAGCCGAGAAACGGTGAGAAGAATGGGAACATCACGCCTGTACCAGCCAGTACCAGCGCCAGCGTGGTGGACATACCGGAATAGTTGGTGACGAAGGCAAATGCCAGCACCATGCCAATCGACAGTATCGGCCACTTCAGACTAATTAGCGTTTCGGCAAAGACGCCAATACCTTTCTTGATCCCCACGCCGAGGATGAAGATAGAGATAATCGCCGCAATAAAAATAGCGGTGCCACCAGCAGAGAGGGGGTCGAATTTAAACACCGCGTCCATTGGCGTCGGCTGGGCGACAATGGGGGCCGCTTTCAAGACTTGTTGATGCAAATGAGGGATCTGGAAATTAATCACCAGTGAATAAAACGCGCCGCCCGGAGCAAATAACGCTTTAAACGGCTTCATGGTCCAGATGGTGACCAACACCGTTAAGATTAAAAACGGTGACCACGCACGAATGATTTGCCCCAGACTATATTCTGAAGGCACGGGACCGCCAGAAGATGGTTTATTCACCACCATCGCACATGCGGATTGTCCCATGCTGATTGCCGTTTCGGTATTTTTCGGCCGCCAGACTTTAAGGAATAAAGCGAGTGAGACGATACTCACCAGCGCCGAAGTAATATCCGGCAGTTCCGGACCAATATAGTTAGAGGTAAAGAACTGCGTGACAGCGAAGCTTCCCCCAGCAACCAGCGCCGCTGGCCACGTCTCTTTCACCCCTTTCCAGCCGTCCATCATTGCTACCAGCCAGAACGGCACAAGAACCGACAGGAACGGTAACTGACGTCCCGCCATTGCGCCAATGTGGAACGGATCGATTCCCGTTACCTGACCGGCGACCAGAATCGGCACGCCCAACGCACCAAACGCCACCGGCGCAGTGTTGGCAATCAGACACAGCCCCGCCGCGTATAACGGTTTGAAGCCCAGGCCCACCAGCAGCGCACCGGTAATCGCCACCGGCGCACCAAAGCCAGCCGCCCCTTCCAGCAGCGCGCCAAAGGAGAAACCAATCAGTAACACCTGCAAACGCTGATCGTCAGTGATGGAGATAACCGAGCTGCGGATAATATCAAACTGACCGCTGGCAACGGTTAATTTATACAGGAACACCGCCGCAACAATAATCCACGCAATAGGCCATAATCCATAAATAAAGCCATAGCCCGCAGCAGCAAATGCCATATCAATCGGCATTTTAAAGGCGAATATCGCAATCAGAATAGATAATATAAGGGTTATTGCTCCGGCGACATGTCCTTTCAGACGTAATACCGCGAGTGCAACGAAGAAGAATATTATCGGGATCAGGGCGACCAGAGCGGATAGCCCCAGTCCTCCCATCGGCATATACATTTGGGTCCAGGTAACCATATTGTTCAGTCTCTTATTATCTTTATATGCTTGATATACTTAAGGTTGTAATAAGCAAAAGAGGACTGAACTGTAAAATATAGGCGTTATACTTTACAGCAACAGTACGCTGCTAACGCAATTGCTACCTCTGGCATAACAAGTATATCGGGTAAGGGTTTCTGTTCCGCACACGCAGGCGCAGAGTATCGTTAAGATGTCCATATTGTTGTTTTAGGCCCGCTAGTAATGCGCTACGGGTATTTAATATTGTTAAACCCTGATAATCGCTCCGGTTATTTCCGGGATAAATGTACTACCGCAGTTACTATCATAGCCCCGACAATAAAACTTGCCGGGGCTTTTTTGACGCTATTAATGACTTTCTTTTTCGCGTAAACGCCAGGCGTGTAATAACGGTTCGGTATAGCCGTTTGGCTGTTTCACGCCGAGGAAGATTAAATCGCTGGCAGCTTTAAAAGCACACGAGTTAGCGAAATTCCCCGCCATCGGACGATAAGCCGGATCGCCAGCGTTTTGCTGATCAACCACTTTCGCCATATTCTCCAGCGACGCCTGCACCTGTTCTTTGGTCAGAATACCGTGACGTAACCAGTTGGCGATATGCTGGCTGGAGATACGCAGCGTTGCGCGGTCTTCCATCAGCGCCACGTTATGAATATCCGGCACTTTTGAACAACCAATCCCCTGCTCCACCCAACGCACCACGTACCCCAGAATCCCCTGCACGTTGTTATCCAGCTCTTGTTGGATCTCTTCCACCGACCAGTTAGCGTTTTCAGCAACCGGAATAGTCAGCAGATCGTCCAGCAGCGGTTCAAATTCAGCATTGAACTCGGTCTGGGCAATGTTGGCTTGCACGCTCTGTACGTTGGTTTGGTGGTAGTGCAGCGCATGGAGCGTAGCGGCAGTTGGCGACGGAACCCAGGCCGTGTTTGCCCCGGCACGCAATTGGTCGCCCTTCTGGCTGTACATGTCTGCCATCAGGTCCGGCATTGCCCACATGCCTTTACCGATTTGCGCTTTTCCACGTAGCCCACAGAACAGACCGGAAAGCACGTTATTACGTTCGTAGGCTTTGATCCACGGCGTCGATTTCATCTGGTTTTTACGCAGCATCGGGCCCGCTTCCATCACCGAATGCATTTCATCGCCGGTACGGTCGAGGAAACCGGTATTGATGAACGCCACGCGGTTGCGCGCCTGAGCGATACAGCTACGCAAGTTCAGCGAGGTCCGGCGTTCTTCATCCATAATGCCCATTTTCAGGGTATTCGGTGCCATACCGAGCATTGTCTCAACGCGGGAAAACAGTTTGTTGGCGAACGCCACTTCCTGCGGACCGTGCATTTTCGGTTTCACAATATAGACGCTGCCAGTGCGCGAGTTTTTCTGCACTTTTAAATCATAGAGGGCAATCGCGCCAGTCATGACGCCATCAAGAATGCCTTCCGGGATTTCATTGCCTTCGCTGTCCCAAATCACAGGAATGGTCATCAAATGACCCACGTTGCGGATAAACAGCAACGAGCGTCCGTGCAGAGAAATTTCAGATCCATCGGCGGCAGTGTACTGACGATCGTCATTCAGTTTACGCACGATTTGCCGACCGTTCTTCTCCATTTTCTCTTGCAGAGTCCCCTGCATCAGGCCCAGCAGGTTGCGGTACAGCAGGATTTTATCTTCCGCATCAACCGCCGCAACCGAATCTTCGCAGTCGAGAATGGTACTGATGGCCGCTTCGACGATAACATCGTTGATGTGCGCCGAATCGTCTTTGCCAATCCGCCCGTTGGCATCGATTTGTAGCTCAATATGCAGGCCGTTATTTTTCAGCAAAATGCAGGTCGGCGCAGCAGTATCGCCACGGTAACCGACAAACTGTGCTGGAGTACGTAACGTGGTTTCTTTACCATTTTTCAACTGGATGCGTAATTGTTTATCGACCACCTTAAACGCCACCACATCCTGATAGCTGCCATTTTCCAGCGGTAGTGATTCATCGAGGAAACGCCGAACCCAGGCGATAACCTGCTCACCACGCTGCGGATCGTAGCCGCTGACCATCGCCCCTTCCTGCGGGATGATGTCGCTGCCGTATAACGCATCGTACAGTGAGCCCCAGCGAGCGTTCGCCGCGTTCAACGCGTAGCGGGCGTTCATCGCCGGAACCACCAGCTGTGGCCCCGCCTGACTGGTGATTTCGCTGTCGATGCCCGTGGTTTCCACCGTAACGTGGTCAGGCTGTGGCACCAGGTAGCCCAGTTCACGCAGGAAAGATTTATAGGCCGCTTTATCTTTTACCGGCCCCGGATTGCTGCGATGCCACTCATCAAGCGCCGCCTGAATGCGATCGCGCTCTGCCAGCAACTGACGATTCTCTGGCGCCAGATCGTGAACGATCTCATCAACATTGTGCCAAAACGCGGCAGCATCCAGTTCCACGCCAGGTAAAACTTCTTCATCCACAAAACGTTTAAAATTGGCGTCAATGCGTAAACGGCCCTGGGTTATGGTTTGACTCATTGTTTATCTCCTCGTTTTCGCTTATTTCGCCAACACCGCTGCTGCCGCTTTCGCGACCTGCGCATCCTGTGCTCCGGTTAAACCAGAAACGCCCACGGCACCAATAATTTGCCCATCCACAACAACCGGTACGCCACCTTCCAGCGACGTCAGTAACGGCGCAGTCACGAACGCGGTACGTCCGTTGTTCACCATCTCTTCATAGCCCTTAGTTTCACGACGCCCCAGCGCGGCGGTACGCGCTTTCTCCTGGGAGATGTAAGCCGCAATCGGCGCGCAATCGTCCATGCGACTTAACGCCAGCAGATGACCGCCGTCATCGGCAACAGCAATGGAAACAGACCAGTTATTTTTCTGCGCCTCTTCCTGACCTGCGGCAATAATTGCACTCGCCATTTGCTGGCTAAGAATGACTTTAGTTTTCATTTTGTTATTCCTTTTCAAGGGCTTGTTCTACAATTTCAATCCAGTGACGCACAGAGGTACGACCGGCGCTCGCCAGATGCGTCTGGCAACCAATGTTGGCGGTGACGATCATTTCCGGTTTGCCGCTTTCCAGCGCATTCATTTTGTTATCCCGCAGCTGGCGTGCCAGATCGGGATGCGTTAACGCATATGTTCCCGCTGAACCGCAGCACAGATGGCTGTCGGGAACGTCCGTTAAGGTAAATCCAAGACGAAGCAACACTTTTTCCACTTCGCCGTTCAGCTTTTGCGCATGTTGTAGGGTACACGGGCAGTGGAAGGCCAGTTTTTTATCGCCGCGAATTGCCAGTTTTTCCAGCGGTTCCTCGCGCAGAAGTTCGACTAAATCGACCGCCAGTTCACTGACCAGACGCGCTTTATCGGCATACAACGCATCGTTTTTCAGCATCTGCCCATACTCTTTGACAAACGCGCCACAACCGCTGGCGGTTTGCAAAATTGCCTCGGCACCTGCTTCAATCGCGGGCCACCAGGCATCAATATTATTGCGCGCCCGCGCTAACCCTTTCTCTTGCGCATTAAGATGATAGTCCACCGCGCCACAACAGCCTGCTTCGTTAGCTGGCATGACGCTGATCCCCAGACGATCCAGCACTCGCGCAGTTGCCGCGTTGGTGTTGGGCGAAAGCGTAGGCTGGGCGCAGCCTTCCAGCATTAAAACCCGACGCTTATGGCGCAGTGGTGGACGCGGTTTAGCTTTCACGGTTTCAGCAGGCAGTTTTGCTCTGACCTGTTCCGGTAAAAACGGTCGCAGCACCAGCCCTACCTGCGTCAGCGCACGGAAGACCGCCGGACGCGGCACTACCTGGCGCAATCCTTCGCGCAGCATTCGCTCCGGCAGTGGGCGTTTCACTTTCTGCTCGACAATATCACGCCCGATATCCAGCAAATTGTGATAACGCACACCAGAAGGACAGGTGGTTTCACAATTGCGGCAAGTGAGACAGCGATCGAGATGCTCCTGTGTTTTAAGCGTGACTTCGTTACCTTCCAGCACCTGTTTAATCAGATAGATGCGCCCGCGCGGCCCGTCCAGTTCATCGCCCAGAAGCTGATAGGTTGGGCAGGTTGCGGTACAAAATCCGCAGTGAACACAGGCGCGCAGGATGCTGTCGGCTTCCAGCGCGCGCGCGTTCTGCCGCATCTCTTCTGTTAATCGGGTTTGCATAGCCTGCTCCTCAAAGTTCCGCGTACATGCGACCGGGGTTAAACACGCCGCAAGGATCGAGCTGCTGTTTAAGCTGCTGGTGATAGCGGAATAAAGGTGCCGGTAGCGGGGCAAAGCCACCGTCTCCGGCACTAAAGCGGGTCGCATGACCGCCCGCGTTGCGGGCGATGCGATGGATTTGATTATCATCGGCTGTCGATTTCAGCCAGCGTAACGCCCCGCCCCAGTCGATCAGTTGCTCGCCGGGTAAATCCATCATCGGCGCATCACTGGGTAATGAAATGCGCCATGAGGTACCTGGTAACGAGAAGAACGGCAGTTGTTGTTCACGCAATTGCTGCCAGAACTGACCTGCAACCTCTTCGCCACCCAGCAGTTCACGCGCTGCTTTTACCGATCCTTCGCCGCCCTCAAGGCGGATCCACAACGCATTGTCGAAGTAACATAAGCCACTAATGGGTAGCGGCTGGAGTTGCCACTGGGCGATTTCATTCATGGCTTCTTGCAGGCTGATTTCCCGACGCAGGCTCAGGGAGGCGCGCGGTCGCGGTAACACTTTCATCGAGATTTCAGTGAGCACGCCAAGACAACCGTAGCTTCCGGCCATTAACCGTGAGAGATCGTATCCGGCAACGTTTTTCATCACTTCGCCACCAAAACGCAGATGTTTTCCAGTGCCGGTAATGATGCGCGTGCCGAGGACAAAATCGCGGACCGAACCACTCCACGGGCGACGCGGCCCCGCCAGCCCGCAAGCGACCATCCCGCCCCAGGTGGCTTCTTCACCATAATGCGGCGGCTCGCAGGGGAGCATTTGCCCGGCGCTCTCCAGCGCTGCTTCAATCGCCACCAGCGGCGTTCCGGCACGCGCGGTTATCACCAGCTCGGTCGGGTCGTAATTAACAATGCCGCGATGACAACGCACATCCAGCGTTTGCCCGGTGACAGGGCGACCTAAAAAGGCTTTGCTATTGCTGCCCTGAATCACCAGCGGCGTTTTATCGCTAATCGCCTGATTCACCTGCTCCAGCAGCGCCTGGCTGTAATCACACTCGCGTAGCATCAGAAACGCTCCAGTTCAGGAAAAGGTAAATGACCGTGATGCACATGCATGGCACCAAATTCAGCACAGCGGTGTAGCGTGGGAATGTTTTTTCCTGGGTTCAGCAAACCATCGGGGTCAAACGCCGCCTTGACCGCATGGAAGGTCGTGATTTCATCGCTGTTGAACTGGGCGCACATTTGATTGATTTTTTCGCGCCCGATGCCATGTTCCCCACTGATGCTGCCGCCAACTTCAACGCAGAGTTCGAGGATCTTCCCGCCCAGTTCTTCCGCGCGGGCAAATTCACCGGGTTCGTTGGCATCGAAAAGGATTAACGGGTGCATGTTGCCGTCTCCGGCATGAAAGACGTTGGCAACGCGTAAATCATATTGCTGCGATAAACGGGCAATGCCTTCCAGTACGCCAGGCAGGGCGCGGCGCGGGATGGTGCCATCCATGCAGTAGTAATCCGGGGAGATACGTCCTACCGCCGGGAACGCATTTTTGCGACCGGCCCAGAAACGTACTCGCTCTGCTTCGTCCTGTGCCAGACGGACGTCAGTCGCACCCGCGTTCAACAAGATGTCGTTAACCTGCTCGCAGTCTTCCTGTACGTCAGACTCCACGCCGTCCAGTTCGCATAACAAAATCGCTTCGGCATCGACGGGATAACCGGCATGAATAAAATCTTCCGCCGCGCGAATCGACAGGTTATCCATCATCTCCAGCCCACCGGGGATAATGCCATTGGCGATGATGTCACCAACCGCAAGTCCGGCTTTTTCTACCGAGTCAAAGCTGGCTAACAGAACCCGCGCCACGGGCGGCTTCGGCAACAGCTTCACCGTTACTTCGGTGGTCACGCCGAGCATACCTTCCGATCCGGTAAACAGCGCCAGCAGGTCAAAACCAGGCGAATCCAGCGCGTCCGATCCCAGCGTCAGCGCCTCGCCATCCAGCGTTTGCACTTCAATTTTCAGCAGGTTATGTACGGTTAGACCATATTTCAGGCAGTGAACGCCACCGGCATTTTCCGCCACATTGCCGCCAATCGAACAGGCGATTTGTGAGGACGGATCCGGCGCGTAATAGAGATTATGCGGCGCAACGGCCTGGGAGATCGCCAGGTTACGCACGCCCGGCTGCACGCGCGCGCGGCGACCGATGGGGTTAATGTCGAGGATCTCTTTAAAGCGCGCCATCACCAACAACACACCTTTTTCCAGCGGCAGCGCGCCACCAGAAAGCCCGGTGCCTGCGCCACGGGTCACCACCGGCACACGCAGGCGGTGGCAGACAGCCAGAATCGCCGTCACCTGTTCCATCTGCTTAGGCAGAACAACCAGTAATGGACGCGTGCGATACGCGCTCAACCCGTCACACTCGTAAGGAATGATCTCCTCATCGGTATGCAGGATCTCCAGTCCAGGGACATGCTCACGCAGTGCCATCAGTACCGATGTGCGGTCGACTTCGGGTAAAGCGCCATCAAGACGCTCTTCGTACAAGATGCTCATGAGTAGGGTTCGCTTTGTTGTGTTGTGTGGCAGCTGATTTTTTCGCGCTGCTTCTGTGAACAGTTATTAAGCGGGCTTTTCGTTTTCGTCTATCTCTTTAGCTACCGGTCAGACCATTTTTTTTCCAGCTCTGTGACCTTGCTTTGGTTAACTTAATGTTAAATTGATGTAACATAATCACTTACGTGATGTGCGTGTTTTGCGAGTTAAGAACAGAAAAATTGGTCCTACCTGTGCACGAGGTCCGGGAATGAAAGATGAACGTCGCCCTATTTGCGAAGTGGTTGCAGAAAGTATCGAACGGTTAATTATCGACGGCGTACTGAAGGTCGGTCAGCCGCTTCCCTCGGAACGTCGACTGTGTGAAAAGCTCGGCTTCTCACGCTCCGCACTGCGTGAAGGGCTGACCGTGCTGCGCGGGCGCGGGATTATTGAAACGGCGCAGGGTCGCGATTCTCGTGTCGCACGGCTTAATCGGGTGCAGGACGCCAGCCCGCTGATCCATCTGTTCAGTACGCAGTCGCGAACGCTGTACGATCTGCTCGACGTTCGCGCATTACTGGAGGGCGAATCGGCAAGGCTGGCGGCAACGCTGGGAACCCAGGCTGATTTTGTTGTGATAACCCGCTGTTATGAAAAAATGCTCGCCGCCAGTGAGAACAACAAAGAGATTTCGCTGATCGAACATGCGCAGTTGGATCACGCTTTCCATCTCGCCATTTGTCAGGCTTCTCACAATCAGGTGCTGGTGTTTACGCTGCAATCATTGACCGACCTGATGTTTAATTCGGTGTTTGCCAGCGTAAATAATCTCTACCATCGACCACAGCAAAAAAAGCAGATCGATCGCCAGCATGCGCGGATCTACAACGCGGTGTTGCAGCGGCTGCCGCACGTTGCCCAGCGCGCAGCACGCGATCATGTGCGGACCGTGAAAAAGAATCTCCACGATATCGAGCTGGAAGGCCACCATTTGATTCGCTCGGCGGTGCCGCTGGAGATGAAGCAGGGGTGACTGCCATCAAATCTGCTTTTCATACAATCGGTAACGCTTGTACGGCTCCGCCCCAATGCGTTCCAGCATGTTATTCATGCCTGTATTGGTTTCGAGGATCCATGACATTTCCAGCGCATCGATCTTCCGGCGGGCAAACGGATCGCGTAAGGCTTCAATCAATAACAGCGCAATCACCGGGCCGATGCGGCTGAACTGATACTCGTCCCGCACGCCCATCAGCGGCACTCGCGCAGTTCGCACACCGCTGACTTTCAAACGCCACAGCAATTTTGCCCAGCCGAAGGGAAAGAGCGATCCGTTCAGATCGGTAATCGCCTCGTTGATGTTCGGCAAGCCAACAATAAACGCGCAGGGTGCAGAATCAATCTCAGCGATGTAGATCATATCGTCCGGCACCAGATATTTAAGTTGATCGCCCATGGTCGCGAATTCATGTTCGGTAAACGGCACAAATCCCCAGTTGTGCTGCCAGCCAGAATTGAAAATCTCACGCAGGATCTGCATCTCTTCGGCAAACCGCTGGCGATTGATGCAGCGAATGGTCACTTTTTTGCGCACCTGATCCATCAGTTTTTTTAGCACCGGAGAGAAAGTGAGATCGGCTCGCTGCATCCACCACGCCAGTAAATCAATGCCTTTGTGATAACCCAGTTGTTCAATATGCGCGGCATACCACGGTTTGCCGTATGGCATCATCGCACAGGGAGGTGTGTCAAAACCTTCAATCAGTAATCCGCTTTCCTGATTGATATTCAGGCTGAAAGGCCCGCTGATCTTACTTGCACCTTGTGACTTTAACCACGCTTCCGCTGCGCCAAACAACGCGGCAAAAACCTGCGGATCATCATTGGCATCAATCATTCCGAAATGACCGGTATCTTCACCGTAACGCTCACGGTGCAAGGTATCGATTTGCGCGGTAATACGCCCAACTATCTGCCCCGCTTTTTTTGCCACCCACGCCTGCCAGATGATATGGTCCGTCCCCGGATTCTTCGCAGACAAATGCTCGCTGCGTTCAATGAATAAAGGGGGTATCCAGTTTGGATCATCGGGATAAAGTGATGACGGAAAAGCGATAAATGCCTTAAGGTCATTTTTATTAATTACTTTTTCAATTTTAATCATCAGCAGATCGCATTCCATATCTCTGTGGATAACAAATAATTAACGGTGAAAAACAGGTTGCAACAGCAACGAACGGCATCTTAATAATCAACCCAATGAATACAAACAAAGAATAAATAGTATTTATTAATGATTACGATAAGGTCAAAGACTACACAGAAGCGCCACAATGCCTCTTGTCGATTTAAGGCGACCGGACAAGGCTCCTTCTTAATATATTCACAAATTAAATATCATTCACAATAAAAACAAAAAAGCCAAACCTATTATTTAAATCAATGTTCATTTTCACACCGATGAAAATACTATCTCATTTATCTTTTATGCCTATATAATCCACCGCATTATTGTCATTTTATTTTTGATATCCAATTTTTTCGTGGTGTATATGTCTAATAAAATCTTTACGCATTCCCTACCTATGCGCTATGCCGATTTTCCAACGCTGGTTGATGCTTTGGACTACGCCGCTCTGAGTAGCGCCGGAATGAATTTTTATGACAGACGTTGCCAACTTGAAGATCAACTGGAATATAAGACGTTAAAAGCGCGTGCCGAAGCTGGTGCGAAAAGGTTGTTATCGCTGAACCTGAAAAAAGGCGATCGCGTGGCGCTGATTGCCGAAACGAGTAGCGGGTTTGTAGAGGCTTTTTTTGCCTGCCAGTATGCCGGCTTAGTCGCCGTCCCGTTGGCGATTCCAATGGGCGTAGGTCAGCGGGATTCCTGGAGCGCCAAACTGCAGGGTTTACTGGCAAGTTGCCAGCCCGCAGCCATCATCACTGGTGATGAGTGGTTGCCACTGGTCAATGCCGCGACGCATAACAACAACCCCGAATTACATGTTTTAAGCCACGCCTGGTTTAAGGCATTACCGGAAGCCGATGTTGCGCTCCAGCGTCCAGTTCCAAACGATATCGCCTACCTCCAGTACACCTCCGGCAGCACCCGTTTTCCCCGTGGCGTCATTATCACCCATCACGAAGTGATGGCTAATCTACGTGCTATAAGCCACGATGGGATTAAATTACGCCCTGGCGACCGCTGCGTCTCCTGGCTGCCTTTCTACCATGATATGGGACTGGTCGGCTTTCTCCTGACCCCCGTCGCCACGCAGCTTTCAGTAGATTATTTGCGCACTCAGGATTTTGCCATGCGTCCTCTGCAATGGCTTAAATTGATCAGTAAAAATCGTGGCACCGTTTCCGTTGCACCGCCGTTTGGCTATGAATTGTGCCAGCGCCGCGTGAATGAAAAAGATCTCGCTGAACTGGATCTTTCCTGCTGGCGCGTCGCTGGTATTGGCGCAGAACCCATATCCGCAGAACAACTCCATCAATTCGCTGAATGTTTCCGTCAGGTTAACTTTGACGATAAAACTTTCATGCCGTGCTACGGACTGGCAGAAAATGCGCTGGCTGTCAGCTTCTCTGATGAAGCCTGCGGGGTTGTGGTTAACGAAGTGGATCGCGACATCCTCGAATACCAGGGTAAAGCCGTCGCGCCGGGTGCTGAAACACGCGCCGTATCGACTTTCGTCAACTGCGGTAAAGCGTTGCCGGAACATGGCATTGAAATCCGCAATGAAGCAGATATACCTGTCGCGGAACGTGTGGTAGGCCATATTTGCATCTCCGGCCCCAGCCTGATGAGCGGGTACTTTGGCGACCAGGTTTCGCAAGACGAGATTGCCGCGACGGGCTGGTTAGACACCGGCGACCTTGGTTATCTGCTGGACGGTTATCTGTATGTCACCGGACGCATTAAAGATCTGATTATTATTCGTGGCCGTAATATCTGGCCGCAGGATATTGAATACATTGCGGAACAGGAGCCGGAAATTCATTCTGGCGATGCGATTGCTTTTGTTACCGCCCAGGAAAAAATCATTTTGCAGATCCAGTGTCGGATCAGCGACGAAGCACGTCGCGGGCAGCTTATCCACGCGCTGGCAGCTCGGATCCAAAGCGAATTTGGCGTTACCGCGGATATCGATCTGTTGCCGCCCCACAGTATTCCCCGAACATCCTCCGGCAAGCCTGCCCGTGCGGAAGCGAAAAAACGTTATCAGAAGGCTTATGCTGCCAGTCTTCATGTGCAGGAATCCCTGGCATGAATCAAACTGTCGCGGTGACGGGCGCTACCGGGTTTATCGGTAAATATATTATTGATAACCTGCTCGCCCGCGGCTTTCACGTTCGCGCATTGACGCGTACTGCCCGCGCTCACGTCAATGATAATCTCACTTGGGTGCGCGGTTCGCTGGAAGATACACATTCGCTTAGCGAACTGGTTGCCGGAGCCAGCGCGGTGGTCCATTGCGCCGGGCAAGTGCGCGGGCACAAAGAAGAGATTTTTACCCGCTGCAACGTTGACGGCAGCCTGCGCCTGATGCAAGCGGCAAAAGAGAGCGGCTTTTGCCAACGTTTTCTGTTTATCTCTTCGCTGGCGGCGCGCCATCCCGAACTCTCCTGGTACGCAAATTCCAAACACGTCGCCGAACAACGGCTGACTGCAATGGCTGACGAAATTACGTTGGGCGTTTTTCGCCCGACAGCCGTGTATGGTCCCGGCGATAAAGAGTTAAAACCGCTGTTTGACTGGATGCTGCGCGGTCTGCTGCCACGACTTGGCACGCCAGAGACACAGCTCTCTTTTCTTCACGTCACCGATTTTGCGCAAGCAGTGGGTCAGTGGTTAAGCGCCGAAACTGTACAGACGCAAACCTATGAATTATGCGATGGCGTCGCCGGAGGCTATGACTGGCAACGTGTCCAACAGCTTGTTGCCGATGTCCGCTGTGGTTCCGTGCGGATGGTCGGTATTCCTCAGCCGCTACTCACCTGCCTTGCGGATATCAGTACCGCGTTGAGCCGTCTGGCGGGTAAAGAACCGATGCTGACTCGTTCGAAAATCCGTGAATTAACCCATGCCGACTGGTCGGCAAGTAATAACCGTATTTCTGAAGATATTAATTGGTTTCCCGGGATTAGCCTGGAACACGCATTACGCAACGGGCTATTTTGATTGTCTTGTTTAAAGGTGTGTTAACGTTTCTATGGTAAATCGTGAAATAGTAATGGATTACATCCTTTCCTGTTTACAGGATTTGGTCGAAAACGGTGTGGAAATTAAGCCCGACAGCGATCTCGTCAACGATCTTGGCCTGGAGTCGATCAAAGTGATGGATCTCTTAATGATGCTGGAAGACAGATTCGATATTTCCATTCCTATTAATATTCTGCTGGATGTCAAAACCCCTGCGCAATTAATGGAAACTCTACTTCCATGGCTGGAGAATAACTAATGGGGCTATACGATAAATATGCGCGCCTTGCTGGCGAGCGCCTGCAATTTAGTGACAACGGGTTAACACCATTTGGCACCTGTATTGATGAAGTGTATTCCGCCACCGAAGGCCGGATCGGCAATAAAAAAGTGATTCTGGCCGGGACCAATAATTATCTCGGTTTAACCTTTAATCATGATGCTATCCGCGAAGGTCAGGCAGCGTTAGCGGCCCAAGGCACCGGCACCACCGGTTCTCGTATGGCAAACGGCAGTTATGCGCCGCATCTGGCGTTAGAGAAAGAGATTGCCGAGTTTTTCAATCGCCCTACCGCTATCGTTTTTTCAACCGGTTATACCGCTAATTTAGGCGTCATCAGCACACTTGCCGACCATAACGCCGTGGTGTTACTGGATGCCGACAGCCACGCCAGTATTTATGACGCCTGTTCTCTCGGCGGCGCGGAGATTATTCGTTTCCGCCATAATGACGTCAACGATCTGGAACGGCGCATGGTCCGCCTCGGTGAACGGGCGAAAGAGGCGATTATTATCGTTGAAGGCATCTACAGTATGCTCGGTGACGTTGCGCCGCTGGCAGAAATTGTTGATATCAAACGTCGTCTCGGCGGATATTTAATTGTCGATGAAGCACATTCGTTTGGCGTGTTAGGCGCAACGGGGCGCGGACTGGTTGAAGCCGTTGGCGTTGAAGACGACGTGGATATTATCGTCGGCTCCTTCAGTAAAAGTCTGGCCTCGATTGGCGGTTTTGCTGTCGGTTCGGAAGCGATGGAAGTGCTGCGCTACGGCAGCCGCCCGTATATTTTTACCGCCTCTCCTTCTCCGTCCTGCATTGCGACCGTGCGCTCGTCGTTAAGAACCATTGCCTCACAACCAGAGCTGCGGCAAAAGCTGATGGATAACGCCAACCATCTGTATGACGGTCTGCAAAAACTGGGTTACGAGTTAAGTTCACATATTAGCCCGGTAGTGCCAGTAATAATCGGTTCGAAAGAGGAAGGTTTACGCATCTGGCGCGAGCTTATTTCGCTGGGCGTTTATGTGAATCTTATCCTGCCACCTGCCGCGCCTGCAGGCATCACGCTGCTGCGCTGTAGCGTAAACGCTGCCCACAGTCGTGAGCAAATCGATGCCATCATTCAGGCATTTGCTACTCTGAAGCAGTAATGTGAACCCGCCGTGTTGTTGCGCCACGGCGGGTTTAATGTTGTCTGTCATACCAATACACCAGGCTCAACGCCACCAGCACAAACGCTACCGGTAAACCGAGCGCGGTAACAGGTGCGCTCAACGCAAATAGCAATCCCAGATTGACCATGATTTGATAGCTGATCCAGGTGAGTAAACCAACGATGACCCCTACAGCGAGACGGCTACCCATCCCCGGCGAGCGCGGGGCACTAAAGGTAAACGGCACAGCCAGCAAAATCATCGCCAGGGTTAAGATGGGTTGCCCCAGTTTTTCCCACAGTGCAAGGCGGTATTCGCTGCTGGGTTGCCCGGTTTCCTGCAAATAATGGATGTAATGATTAAGCTGACGGACAGAAAAAGTATTCCCCGGCATCGATAACTCTTCAAGATTCATACTGGTGAAGGCCGATTGCCAGGCAAGATTATCTAATGTTTCCAGCGTTTCTTTGCCATTCAACCATTTTTTATAATTCACACCATGCAGGATCCACGTTTTATCGTCTTCAATGGTGGCACTGCGCGCATAAATGTAGGATTCGAGCGAGAGATCGTCGCGGTAATGAAAAATCTCCACGCCCACCGGCTGGCCCTGCTCGTTCAGCGATTTTACCGTCACAAATTCATTACCGCGCCTGGCCCAAAGCATATTGCCGATAATGTCATTGTCCTCCCCCAACGCGGTGGCGTCACCATTGCAGCGCCTGTTGCTGCAATGGTGACGCCACCCACTCATCAATCGCGCCTAACGAAACAGTCCACAGTATCCCTGCAACCAGCGCCACCAGTGCAATGCGGAAGATAGAAAACCCCGTGCTGCGAATGGCGGTAAGCTCACTGTTTTTCGATAACTGCCCGAGACCAACAATCCCCCCCAATAACGCGATAAACGGCGAAAGTTCGACCAGTGTGCGCGGTAAGGTCATCAGCACCACCAGCACTGCCTGAGTCCAGCGATAACCGCCCGGACTGACATCATCCAGTTCGTTAATCAGGTTGAAGGTGGTAAAAAGCGGCAGCAATAGCCCTGCGGCGGCGGCAAAACCGAGAAAGAGGTGACGGATTAAATAGCGACTGAAAACATTCATCGGGGAAATTTCTGCAGCAAGGAGAAGTCGCGTGCGACCAGCATCAACAGGCCCATTAGCATGAGTCCGGGCACTAACCACAAACCAGGAATGAGGGGAATCGCGCCGTTAGCCACCAGCGTACGACAGACGTCGCCGCCATAAAAAATGGCAACAAACAGCAACGTCAGTGGCAGTAGCGTTGAAAATCGCCCCTGCCGCGGTTTTACCCGACTTAATGAAATGGCCAGCAGCGCCATCAACAATGCTGTCAGGCCACGGCTTTGTCGCCATTGCAGTTCGGCATGATCGGCTGGAAAGACGGAGCGTGCCAGCTCCGTGACCGATTTTGCTTTGCGTTTGACGTTAGGGCTTTGATCCAGCGGATTGAGATGCAATTGCAGATTACGGTAGATCTGTTCGTTGTCGTCACGCCCCTGATGATCGAGAAGATAGGCGGTACCGTTATGCAACATAACGGTCGGTTTCTCGGGTGATGGGTCAACCACATCAACCGAACGGGCGCGGAAAATGCGGGTTCGATTGGCAGTAGAAGTATAAATCAGCGCGTCAGTCAGGCGATTATTATCCTGATCAACCGTCTGCGAAAGGATCATTCGTCCGTTATCGTTAGTGTTAAATTTCTTTGCCCGCAACTGACGAACATCCAGCTCCGACTGCGATTGTTGCTCCAGTTGATAAATCTGCGCATAAGCCCAGGGACGACCATACATCGACAGAAGGGTGACAAAAATACTTAGCGGTATCGCCAGATAAAGGACGGCTTTGTACAAACGTCCCGGACTGCCCCCCGCCGCGGAGATAGCGGTAATTTCCGAGTCGGTATACATTTGCCCTAGCGTCACGCCAACTGACGCATACAGTCCAACAGGTAACAGCATCTCCAGTGCAATCAGCACTTTGTAGAAAACGATATCCAGCACAACATCAAGAGCTAATGTCCCATTTGCCGCTTCGGTCAGATAACGCTGTGCGGAGTAGCTGGCGAAAATAAAGATCAGAAAACCGACGATAATCAGCACCAGACGGCGCGTACCACGCATGATGTAGTGTTCAACCAGCTTCATCTCGCTAACGCCCTCAATCCTTTGAATTTTTTATTCATTGATCAGTTTCTGCGCCAGCGCAATGACATGATCTACCTCTTCCGGTGTCAGGCTGCCGTCCTTTGCCCACTGAATTCGCCCGGCTTTATTCAATACCAGAATGGTTGAACTCTGCTCCGGCAATTGCCAGGCAACGCGTCCCAGACCATTGCCGTCAATAACGAATTGCGCCCACGGATAGCGGCGTTTATTTTTTTCGATTTTGCCAACGACAAAATAGCCAGTACCAAAGATGGCATCATCGGTGTTCACAATAGTGGTGGGCTGAAAACGATCCTGCGAAAAGTTTGCCGCTTCAACCGCTTTAATTAACAGTGAGTTCTTTTTCTTCGCAGACTTACGTCCGGCGATATACTGAATAATGCGGACTTTTCCCGTCAATTGTGTGCTGTTCCACTTTTGGTAGTGAATTTCGTCGTCGCTATTCAGAAGCAGCTCGCCGCCTTCCTGGATATAAACAGGAGTAACCGTTTTGCCAGTGACGAAATTGTGTGCCGCCGCGCCTGGCGCTAAGAGTGCGATGATCAGAGCGACAATCCAACGAGATGGCATTATTGCTCCGGATATAGTGGGAAACGCGAAATAAGCAGTTCTAAACGCTGGCGAATATCGCTATCCAGCGCCACCGGTGCATCATATGACCGACGGTTATCCATATCATCCGCCACCATGTCGTCGTGCTTATCCCCCATCAGACCATTAATGGCGGCGAGAAAACGGGAAATCAGTAACGCCTCTTTATTTTCAGGATCAAGCGATCTTAAGGTGTCGTAATAAGAAACCTGCTGGCTGATGATTTTTCGCACATCATGAAATTCCCTGCCAGTTAGTTGCGGTTTAGCAATAATCTCTTTCAGGATGTACATTTGCTTCTGGCGGTAGGCGATAAAACCGTTCACGGTTTCTAACTGGCTATGGCGCAATGAATAGTTCACCAGCCACCAGACAGGGGAGCTCAAATAAACACGTAACAGGTTACCGTAAAACGACACAATATTTTTCTTACCGTTACGAAAGCCATCCTGAAAATGCCCAAGAAAAACGGTCGTTTTGCCGAATAAAAATCCGGCCTGATGCTTCTTTAAATACAGCCGTTGCGCAAAACGCAGATGCTTGTAGCGCGCTCGCATGTATTTAAACTGTTTGCGCTCGTCTGTCGTCAGCTCATCGCCTTTCGCCTGTTTGCGGATTAAACGCAGTAACTCCTGACGATTAACACCATCCAGCCAGAATTTCAGGCATAACGCGTAATTATCATGGATGATTTCGGTGGTACAACTTAGTGCGATAGTCGGCGGCAAACTGACCTGTGCATCAACAACATCATCTTCTTCAATCGCAACAAATAGACGCTCGCTCGCCTCAAGCGGGAAATATTTTCTCATCATCAGGATTTCTCTCCGGTTGAGTTATAAAGCAAGGAATGGCGCTGAAAAAATGCCTTTAAGGTCGGAATTAGCGAGAGCACCACATCCAGACATTGCCCACCGAAGTAAGCAAATGCAGCCCCCAGCACGCCAAACAGATGACAGAACATGAACAGCAATACGATGTAGCCGATTGAGGCGATGGTTTGCGCCACGAGAAAAGCGCGCTGTTTTCCCGCCATCAATAGCAATGACTCCTGTGGGAAGCCCAGCATCGAAATCACAATTGCGCCCAGCATCACCTGAATCAGGTCATACGCTTCGAGATACTTAACGCCAAACACCAGCGAAATGAGCGGATTGCCGACGATCAACACCGCGAGCGCCACCAGAATACCGATTCCGCCCGCCAGTAAACCGGACTTCACGCCTAACAACCACGGTCTGGTGGTGCGTGGATCTAAACGCATCACCTCTGGGTAAAAACTTTTGCCCAGTAAACCCGCTGGCGTTCCGGCGGCATCGAAGAATGTCATGGCGATTTTAAATAACCCGGCGGCAGCGGGTCCTAACACGATCCCCACCAACACTGTGCTGCACGAGTTACGCGCCGACCAGATGGAGTGGGCAATGTTGGTTGACCAAACAAAACTCCACGCGCCTTTAATGTGTCGGGCAGACTCAAACAGATTCAATTTGAAGGCGTTATGGATATTTCTGCGGCGTAATTCGCGTGCGGCAAACCACCAGTACATGGTGCCACCAACCAGATTCGACACGTACCAGGCGATAACAAAACCCGCAAAACCAAAGTCAAAATACCAGGCTACGATGCTCCCCGCTGCGCGCAGAAAAGGTTTCGTCGCCTGCTGTACAGCAATTAAGTCGAAGCGATCTACCGCACGCAGAATGCCGGTCGGCGTAGAGGAAGCCATTGAAGGAATGAGTGTGCAATACAGCGCCGCCAGCCAAAAGCTTTGGTCATCCAGACCTAATGAATGGGAAAGAAAAGGGAGTAAGGCAATGCCGCCGACAATCGCCACCGCGCCGCTGACAATATCCAGCGAAAAGGAAAATGAGACAACATTGCGAAATTGCTGCGGATTATTGTTGGTCAAAGCCGGCGTTCCGTACTGAACCACCAGCTGCCATGTCTGAAACTTAATAAAATCGCTGATCGACTTGGCGTACGATTGCACAATTACCAGTACGCCAAACATGGCGGGCGTCATCCCTTTACCGGCACACGAGAGCGCCAACAGCCCCAGCAAAGCGCTCACAACATTACTGGAGCCTAACCAGGCGCTATTGCGAATAATGGTGCGAAACGCGCCATCTGCAAACCAATGTTTGATGTTAAAACCCGCCAATTCAGCCTGACCTTATCGTTGATAGTAAAAAGTATCCCGCCTGCCTTAAGTTAAACTTCGGCGGTCAGAAACGATGGCAACCAGAGAAACCGCCTTCTGTGCCTGTTCCAGCACCTCGCTGTAAGGCGCTCTGGAATCAATCTCAAGAATTTTTGTGCCGTTATAGCCAATCGTCGACATAACACCGATTTTGTCCTGCAGCTCGGCATAGTCATGGTCAGGCTTGCGGGAGATGGCAGTATCAATATCAATCCCCAAGCGAATGATTAATTCAGGACGGTATTGCGCCATTTTTTGGTATAAACGCCGTTCACGCTGCGCCAGAAACCTGCTGATTTTCCCGGTCGCACGTTCGACGCCAATCCCCGGTCCGTCATAATAAAAGCCCGAAATTTCAGCCTGCGGGAAGCGATCGCTGACCACCAGAACGCCACTTTGCGCCAGTCGCTGAACCTTGCGCAGATTCGCCATTCTTCGCAGCGAGAAGCAGTACATAATCACCGCCGCCCATAGCGCCGGAGATTTGGTTTTCATGCTTTGGGTTTTCGAGGATTTGGCCGCCAGTCGCCGTTCGAGCCAGACACCAACCAACGGCAATCGTTTGATTTTGTCGCCGTCTTCGCCGGAGAGCAGCCCCAGATAGCGCCGCTCGGTTTGCCAGTGTTGTTGCAGCGATTTCACCAGGTCATTGGTCAGTGTGGATTTACCGGTGCCATCACACCCGACCACCGCAATCAGCCCCGGAATGTAGTTGGGCTGCGGCGCGGTTGTACTCTTAACAGTTTGTGTTTGTAGTGCATCCATTCGTTTAATCATCCCCTATCCATTTTGGTGATCAGGAAAGCGCGGCGTGAATTGCGCGTAGTGACGCTTGCAGAATTTCATCGGCTGGTTGCCGACCATCCAGTTCAAGGATCCTGGCGCCATTGAATGTCAGTTGCGGCGTAACGGCGATTTTTTCCTGTAACGCTGCCAGTTGGTGGTCAGGTTTACGCGCAAACGCGGTTTGTTCATCAATGCCAAGACGAATCAACAATACAGGCAAATAAGACGCCATCCATTGGTACAGCTTCAGCTCACGCTGCCTTAACATTTTTATCCAACCGTTACCGCCCGTGGTTTTTGCCAATTGCGGGCCATCAAAGCGGAAACCCGGCACTTCAACCTGCGGGTAGCGGTCGGTGATGAGCAGATAGCCTTGCTGGTTTTTACACAACATTTTGCGAAACTTGTACGCCCGCCAGCAGGAAAGCAGATAGATAACCAGCGCAGTAATATTGCCAGGCGGTGTTGAGGGCTTTTCGTGCACATGTGCCGCTTTACTTCGCAAATAACGCCCAAAAGGTGCGCCAATAACAGGTAGCTGTGAAATCCATTCGCCAATTCGCCCGGACGATTGCCCGAGATAAATGTGTTCTGTTGGCATTCTTGATGCCAGTTCATTTACCAGGCTTGCCGTGAGGGTCGATTTACCTGAACCATCACATCCTACAATGGCAATAACACGCACTGGCGTGGAATTAATTATTGACATATTACGTTGATTCACGAAAAACCCGGCAGCAAATAATGTATTGAATATTACGTGTTCCGTGCTCAGAATATCCGTTCAACCTTATTGTGACAATGGTTAATTGTGACATTGACCTGAATTACGCTTTCATCAAAAACATATTAACCAAATAAACATTTTGGATGGATATTTAAATTTAAGGATATATTCATGCAGTCAATAATACCTCCATTAATTGCCGTTATTGGTAGCGATGGTTCAGGCAAGTCAACGGTGTGTGAACATCTTATTACCGTTGTCGAAAAATATGGTGCTGCCGAAAGGGTTCATTTAGGAAAACAGGCCGGAAATGTCGGTCGTGCAGTGACAAAATTACCGTTGATGGGAAAATCCTTACATAAAACAATTGAACGAAATCAGGTAAAAACAGCCAAAAAATTGCCTGGACCAGTTCCGGCGCTGGTAATTACAGCGTTTGTCGCCCGCCGCTTACTGCGCTTTCGTCATATGCTTGCCTGTCGTCGTCGCGGGTTAATTGTTTTAACCGACCGTTATCCGCAGGACCAGATTCCTGGTGCTTACGATGGTACGGTGTTCCCACCTAACGTTGAAGGTGGTCGTTTTGTCTCATGGCTGGCAAGCCAGGAACGTAAAGCATTTCACTGGATGGCGAGCCATAAGCCCGATCTGGTCATCAAACTCAATGTCGATCTGGACGTGGCCTGCGCGCGTAAGCCTGACCACAAAAGAGAATCGCTGGAAAGGAAGATAGCCATAACGCCACAGTTAACCTTTGGAGGCGCGCAACTGGTTGATATCGATGCCAATCAACCGCTGGAACAAGTGCTGGTTGATGCGGAAAAAGCGATAATGGATTTTATGACCGCGCGTGGTTATCACTAGTGAAAAATGGAAATGCCCGATCGCCAGGACCGGGCATTTTCAGGAAGGTTAAATCAACTGCAATGCTATCCAGTACAACCCACCAGAAAGAAAAATCGCCGCCGGTAAAGTAAACACCCACGCCATCAGGATGCTGGTTACCGTTTTACGCTGTAACCCACCGCCGTCCACCACCATCGTCCCTGCTACTGCAGACGAGAGTACGTGTGTTGTGGAGACGGGCATCCCAATATAACTGGCAAGGCCGATAGACACTGCCGCCGTCATTTGTGCCGCCATGCCTTGCGCATACGTCATGCCGCGCTTACCAATCTTCTCACCGATGGTCATCGCTACACGACGCCAGCCAATCATGGTGCCGATGCCGAGCGCCAGTGCTACCGCCATGATGATCCATACCGGTGCGTACTCAATGGTGCTTAACATATCGCTGCGCAGTTTTTTCAACAGGTTCTGGTCTTCTTTACTGACGCCTGGCAGTTTCGCCAGCTTCGCGGAGGTATCAGAGATGCACAGCATAATGCGGCGCAGCTGGCTGCGCTGACTCACGCTTAACGGCTCGTAACTTTCCATATTGCCTGGCAGCATCGTTTTAACGCGCGCAATCGCATCAAAGGTATTTGCTGGATGACAGTGAAACTCTGTTACTTGCGTGCCATCAGTCGATGTCGCAGGCAATGGAGGTTCCATCGTAATCAACTTCTGCGGCAGTTCAGGATGCTGTTGCAGGTAGTGTTCGAAGTTGGTGACGGCATCGCGGGTACGGGTAATTTCATAGCCGGACGCATTCATATTGACGACAAACCCGGCGGGAGCAATCCCCACCAGCACCAGCATCACCAGACCAATTCCTTTCTGCCCGTCATTCGCGCCATGTGAAAACGCCACGCCCGCAGCGGAAACAATCAGGGCAATACGCGTCCAGAATGGCGGCTTACGTTTGCCTTTTTTCTTTTTGCGATCTTCAGGAATACGATGAATACGGTCACGCTTTTTCGTCCCACTCCAGAAACGGCGTAGCAGAAAAATTAGCCCCCCCCGCAATCACCAGCCCCACGATGGGAGAGACAATGAGTGAAGAGAAAATCTTGGTGACTTCGCGCAGGTTTAACGCATCCATCACCGACGAGCCGGTTAACAGCGCGTTGGTTAAACCAATGCCGATAATCGCACCAATCAAAGTGTGCGAACTGGAGGCCGGTAAACCAAAGAACCACGTTCCCAGGTTCCAGATAATCGCCGCCAGCAGCATGGAAAAGACCATCGCCAGACCGTGAGTTGACCCCATATTCAGCAACAAATCGGTTGGCAACATATGGACGATGGCATAGGCAACGCTAAGCCCGCCAAGCAATACGCCAAAAAAGTTAAAAAATGCCGCCATGACCACGGCAAGCTGTGGTTGCATGGCACGGGTATAAATAACGGTTGCCACCGCATTCGCCGTGTCATGAAAACCATTGATTGCTTCATAGAACAACACAAATGCCAGAGCAAGTAATAACAAAAGCCCCGTATATATATCAAGGCCAACAAATAAATTTAGCATATATTAGATTACGCCATTTTGAATTTACGAACGGAGGCATTATCAGTGACTTTCACGGCGTGGGCAAAGTGAAATATCATTTTTCAACGATAAAAAGCGTGTTATTTCTTGTGTATCAGACAATAAGCCTTCATTCAAAGCTTTTAGAAATAATTAATACACTGAAATTTCGTTAGTTTATATATTCATGTACAGAATATATATAATAAATATATAAGAATTAAATGCTTTGATTAATCCCCGTACTGATTATTCATCATAATCAGTACGGAGTTGCTACAACATGTATTACTCTTTCACCACAATTAACGGTTCAATATCACTCTCTTTTTTGATGACCAGTGATTCATCACCGCGCAGGCAAGTTCCACCGTAGTTACCACCAACAGTGAAGGTACACACCTGGATATACTTACCGTCCACTTTTGGCAGGCACCACAGTTGCTGGTAAATATTTTTCTGTTCGGCAAATTTACCACTGGTCTGATCAAGCACCTCTTCATGATGGCTGACGAGGTCGATATTGCTACCACAGCGACCGGCAATTGGTTTCACCGCGTAGCCGGTTTTCACCAGTTCATCATTAACAGTGAAATCGGTATCCAGCAGGTAACGATGGTGCGGGAACAGCGACCAGAGGATCGGCAGAATCGCTTTGTTGCCGGGGATCACCGTCCACAGCGGCTCAAAGACCAGCACTTCCGGGCGCAGCAATACGTCGATAAGACGCACTTCATTTTGCGGATGACCGGTACGGATCGGCACCGCAGCAAACTCACGGTCGCTAACTTCACTAATCTGATCAAACGCGGTTTCCCACGCCCAGGTTTTCCATACGCAGTTAACCAGTCGCCCTTCCCCATCAATCAGTTGCCCGGCAGCATCCCAGCCCAGTTCATCCAACCCACGCAAGATACGCGTTTCAAAGCCCGCCTGATGCAGCGCCTGCTCCATAAACTGCGCGTGATAGTTTTCCTCGATATCTTTGTCCTGCATGATATGGACAAACGGACGTGCACGACTGTGTTTCCAGGCACCAGCCAGTTCGTTAATCAGTCCTTCCGCAGGATTGAAGCCGTTGCCTTTATAGCCCTGCTCCGCCCAACGTTCGAGGATCAAGCCCGCTTCGGTATGACAGGAGGCAGAATCGGCGTTGTATTCGTAGACTTTCAGGCCACGTTCATCCATGCAGAAATCCATACGACCAGTGATCATATGATGACGGCGACGCTGCCAGGAGAGACGCAAACGTGGCCAGAGGATTTTCGGAATGTCAAACAGCGCCAGCAGGTTGTCATCTTTCAGCACCTTGTCGGTGGCGTGAAGATACATCAGGTGCAGCTCGTTGGTGGCTTTAATCAGCTCCTGCTCGGCACTCTCGGTAATGGTGTAGTAATGATACGGATCCTGATTGATCACCTGGCCGTTGGCCTGTACATAGGCGTTTTGCAGCGGATCTTTTTCATCCAGCCATTTACCGTCAAACTGGCCTTTGTTTTCCAGACGCGCCCCGCTGATTTTCAGCAGTTCGCCTGCAATTTCCGGCTGTGGCAAGCTGTATTCGGTATCTTCCGTCTGGATCATCCAGCCCAGAATAGTGGTGTCATCGAAGGTGTCTTTCAGGGTATAGCCGCCGTTTTCGACCACCATCTCCAGCTCGCGTGTCCACTGTTGCCCTTGCGGCAACGGGGAATGAATCACGTTCTGTTCCGCAATACGGACTTTGTTGCCATGCAATTGGGTAATGATGGCGACATGGCCAGTGTCTTTAAATTCACCGCCTTTATCCCAGATAAGAAGCGCCCCCGCTACCGGTGCACGCGGCGAACCGTTAGGAAATGCCTGCAATGGCAGGATGTTGTCATTGACCACTTCACGCAGGAAGCGCAGCGAGAAAATCTCCCACGCCATACCCACGTCAGTGAAAACCACACCGTAGTTCAGAAAGAGAAAACGGCGAGCAAATTCAACGCATTGCCATTTGTGACCCATATATTCATCGTCGATATAGCTACGGAATACGGCGTCATCTTCGTATTCCTGCGGATCGAGAGAACTGTAATCTGAAGAGTAGATTGCTACCCCACCTGGGGCGTAGCCCAATAATGTCCCGAACGGGGCATCCTGGCTGGTCGTTCCTTTGCTCATCACTTTACCTTTAACAATACAACCTAAGCAGTTGGCGTAATTGTTGTGCTCTGATTACCTGCTCAGCGACATTAACCGGACAGAGGTCAGACTAATCATACACCTCATCGCAGCGGCTGGCGCAAAGGGTTAAAAAATTCACATTCTGTACAGCAAGTGACCTGCTACACTGCTTCAACACTACCACTCAGAAGGCAACTCACTATGACAGACAATACTTATCAGCCCGCGAAAGTCTGGACGTGGGATAAATCCGCTGGCGGCGCGTTCGCCAGTATCAATCGCCCGGTTTCTGGTCCGACGCATGAAAAAACGCTGCCGGTGGGCAAACACCCATTGCAACTTTATTCGCTGGGAACGCCGAACGGTCAGAAAGTGACGATTATGCTCGAAGAACTACTCGCACTGGGCGTTACTGGTGCAGAGTACGACGCCTGGCTGATTCGCATTGGCGATGGCGATCAATTCTCCAGCGGCTTTGTCGAAGTGAACCCGAATTCGAAGATCCCGGCATTGCGCGATCATACCCATAATCCGCCGATCCGCGTGTTTGAGTCAGGCTCGATTCTGCTTTATCTGGCGGAGAAATTTGGCTACTTCTTGCCGCAGGATCTGGCAAAGCGTACTGAAACGATGAGCTGGCTGTTCTGGTTACAGGGCGCGGCACCGTTCCTCGGCGGTGGTTTTGGTCACTTTTACCATTACGCGCCGGTGAAAATTGAGTACGCCATCAACCGCTTTACTATGGAAGCCAAGCGCCTTCTCGACGTGCTGGATAAGCAACTGGCGCAGCATAAGTTTGTTGCGGGCGATGAGTACACCATTGCGGATATAGCGATTTGGCCGTGGTTTGGCAATGTGGTGTTAGGCGGCGTATATGATGCCGCAGAGTTTCTTGATGCGGGCAGTTATAAGCATGTACAACGCTGGGCGAAAGAAGTAGGCGAACGTCCGGCGGTGAAGCGTGGGCGTATTGTTAACCGCATCAACGGACCGCTGAACGAGCAGTTGCATGAACGCCATGACGCCAGTGATTTCGAGACAAATACGGAAGATAAGCGTCAGGGGTAATGGTTAGCGTTCGTCGCAGCAAGCCATCCAGACCAATGTAGGCCGGATAAGGCGTTCACGCCGCATCCGGCAATCAGGCACAATGCCTGATGCGACGCTGCCGCGTCTTATCAGGCCTACGAAAGCATCCGGCTTTAATCATCACGCGCTGGTAATGTCGTAATCCATTTGGCGCAGTGCGTCTAATGTGGCTTTGGCTTCGTCTTCATCGATAATGCTCATGGCAAATCCGACGTGCACCAGTACCCACTGGCCCAGCAGATCGGCAGGGTTACCTTCACAAATCAGGGCGATATTCACGTCGCGCTTGATACCACATACTTCAACCTGCGCAAGCTGGTGAATATCTTCACCGACAGCCAGCACTTGGCCTGGAACGCCAATACACATTGTTAACTCCGGTTATTCAACTTCAATACTTTTGACGATTAGCGAATCGCCGGTATCGACACGCAACCGCTCGCCGTGACAGATCGGACACTGCGCATCGTGCTGATGAATCTCCACCACCTGGCTGCAATCCCAACACCAGGCCTGGGCGGGTTTATAGACGATATGTAAATCGCACCCTTGCGCTACCGTTCCGTGGCAGACAATTTCAAAACTAAAACGGACGGCGCTCTCCTCAACGCAGGAGAGTGCACCAATTTCCAGCCACACGGCGGTGACGCGCTTAACATCGTGCTGCTCCGCCTGCCGTTGGATAATTTCAACGGCGCTCTGGCAAAGCGACAACTCATGCATTTTCGCCACTCCTGCGGCCAAATAGCAGGGCACGACGCCCTGCGTGTGGTACATCCGGATTGGTGACTGGCAGCGAAAGGATCATTCGGGCGCAGTCATCCGTCAGCCGTTGGCCCTCTTCAATCGACATGCTGTGCGAAAGCGGCGACATCAGCGAGCAGGAGAGGTATTGCGAAACACCATCCAGTTCACCAACAGTAAAGGTCATAGTGCCATACGGCAGTTGCAGACCAATTTTTTCACTCACTTTGCGCAGCGGCCAGAGTTGATCCGGGCCGGGGAAGATAACTGCACTCAGCATCCACGGGGTGATCACACACCCCGTCCACTGACCTTCGAACAGCGTAAAGTCAGAAACATACACCGGCATTGAAGGATGCAGAAAAGAGAGATCATGCATCGAACGCCGGGCAATTTCTTCAAAAGCTACCTGTACTTGCGCCTTCGGGGAGGTCTGGAAACCTGCTATCTCTTCAGTCATGAGTCGCCTCCCGTGGGATAGCTTCCACGCCTGATTCGCGCAGCGCAGCCAGAACCTGCTCAAGCGCAGGTTCAATCATCGCTTCGACCGTCGGTGTCAAACCGATGTGTGGCTCCAGTGATTCCGGGATCACGCCGACCAGGGTCAGCTTTTTCGGAAACTCGCCAGTGAAGCGCAGGGCCGACAATACGTCGGCCAGGCCAAGCTGATGCGGAGAGATTTTGTTGGTAAACAACGCCGGAACTTCTTCATCCCGCAGGATCATCATCGTTCCCGGCGCGTTCTTTTTCGAGACAATGGCATCCGCAATAATCAGATGATCGCGATTTGCCATGTCACCAAGCAGCTCCATTCCCGCCGTGCCGCCATCGAGGATCTCAACATAATCCGGCAGAATGTATCGTTGCTCTAACGCTTCAACAATCCGCACACCGATGGCTTCATCGGTCAGCAAAATATTGCCGACCCCTAAGACTAAAATACGCATTACAGAACCTTCACTGAAACCACTTCGTTGCCGTCGGCATCCACTACGTGTACCGCACAGGCCATGCACGGGTCGAAGGAGTGAATGGTACGCACCACTTCCAGCGGTTTATTCGGATCGGCAACCGGTGTACCCACCAGCGACTGCTCGTAAGGACCGACGTCATCATTGAAGTTACGCGGGCCAGAGTTCCAGGTTGATGGAACAACCGCCTGGTAGTTACTGATAATACCGTCTTTGATCACCATCCAGTGAGAGAGCATACCGCGCGGTGCTTCGAGGAAACCTACGCCTTTGAACTCACCCGTTGCCGGAATGTTCGGCTTCACAAAGGTGGTGTGATCGCCTTTGCCGATATTGGTGATCAGTGCACTGTATTGATTTTGCAGGATATCCTGCAATTCGCAGCAGTGAACGGTACGACCAATAATACGGCCCAGCGTGGAGTGCAGCTGCGCCACTTCCAGCGTGTTGCCAGTCAGTTTCTGATAAATCGCAACGATTTCATTCAGTTTATTCTGGGTAGATTCGCGACCTGCCGCCAGTTTCACCAGCATGTTAGCCAGCGGACCCACTTCTACCGTTTTGCCGTAGAAAGTCGGCGATTTCACCCAGGAGTATTTACCGTCGTCAGACCAACCGTCGTAAGCCGGAATGGTGGTACCTTCCCACGGTGCCTGCGGCGCTTCGTCTTTATACCAGGAGTGCTTCGCGCTTTCCTGAATTCCTTTGATCAGGTATTCATCGGAATGAGAAGTGATCGGACGATACGAGGACAGATCCGCATTCTCAATGTAGCCGCCCGGGAACAGGAAGCTGCCGTTTTTACTGTCGGTCGGGAATTCCGGCACGCTCAGGTAGTTCACCGCACCTTTACCGCGCGTCAGCCATTCCGGGTAGAACGCAGCGATAACTGCAGTATCAACCTTGTAAACCTGCTCAACAAAGTCGCTCAGCTTGTCGATGAAGGACTTGATGTACATCAGGCGCTCAAGGTTCAGCACGCCCAAACCGTCGAGGTTGATCGGGTTCGCGACACCACCTACCGCCAGGTTCTGAATGTGCGGCGTTTTACCGCCCAGCAGCGCCACGACGCGGTTAGCGTCACGCTGGCACTCCAACGCTTGCAGGTAGTGCGCTACCGCAATCAGGTTCACTTCCGGCGGCAGTTTCATCGCCGGATGACCCCAGTAGCCATTAGCGAAAATACCCAACTGACCGCTGGCAACCAGATCTTTGATCTTGTTCTGAACTTTGGTGAACTCTTCCGGACTGTTCAGGTGCCAGGTCGAAACGCCTTTCAGCATTTCGGAGGCTTTGGTTGGGTCAGCTTGCAGTGCAGAAGTGATGTCCACCCAGTCCAGCGCCGAAAGCTGATAGAAATGAACAATATGGTCATGCGTGGTGTGCGCAGCCAGAATGATGTTACGGATGTATTGCGCGTTAACCGGAACGTCGATATTCAGCGCACTTTCTGCCGCACGAACGGAAGACAGCGCGTGAGTGGTAGTACATACGCCACAGATACGTTGCACAATCATCCATGCATCGCGCGGATCGCGGTTTTTCACGATCTCTTCCATGCCGCGCCACATGGTACCGGAAGCCCATGCTTTCGAAACGACGCCATTTTCGATTTCGCAATCGATGCGTAAATGCCCCTCAATACGGGTTACCGGATCAATAGTAATTCTCTGGCTCATGCTTTGCTCGCCTCATGACGATTATGATCGTTTTGTTTTAAAGGAGGAAGTATCGGCAGTAGACGAATGAGTACGATGTAAGCGCAAATCTCAATAGCCACAAAACCAATAGAAATCAACAGTTCTTCCCAGGTCGGGAAGTAGGCGTAACCGCCGCCCGGGTTGAATGCCACCAGCGAATAGGTCAGACGCCAGGTTGCACAACCTAACAGTGCGCTCAGTGCTGACAGGAACAGCATGCGGGAATCATTACGCAGCTTCGCCACACGCAGAACGACCAGCGGGAAGAGCATCAGCAGGACTTCAATCCAGAACATCACGGAGTAGAAGTCACCGGCAAACGCTAACGACAGCTTGTCGCGATAGATAAGCTCGCCAAAGCGCAGCACGATGAAAATCGCCAGCAACACACTGATGGTGTTGGTCAGCTTAACAAACAGACTCTTTTCATCCGGACCGTTGCCACGCAGACCCGCCTGCACCAGCGAACCTTCAAAGATGACAATCGAGAAGCCCATGATGAACGCCGTCAGCAGCGAGAACAGCGGCAACATTTCATAGCTCTGCCACAACGGATGCACCTTGTAGCCCGCCGAGATCATCAGCGACCCCATTGAAGACTGGTGCATGGTCGGCAGCAGCGCACCGAGCGCGATGATGAAGAACATCACCTTGTTTAGTCGCTGTAGCGACACCTTCCACCCCAGACGTTCAAACAGTGCCGGAGCAAACTCCAGTGCCATCACGCCGATATAGATGGTCATACAGACCGCCGTCTCGAACAGTACCGAGTTCACGTTGAAGTGACCCGGAATGTAGAAGTACGGCAGGTTCCAGTAGCGACCCACGTCGATAGTGATCGACAAGCCACCCAGTGAGTAACCAAACAGACTCGCCAACAGCGCCGGACGCACCAGCGGATGGTATTGCCCACGGTTAAAGACGTATACCGCCCACGCCAGCGCCCAGCCGCCACAGGCAAAGCCGGTGCCAATCAGCAGGTCAAACGCGATCCACACGCCCCACGGGAAGCCGCCGTTCAGGTCAGAGACAGAGCCCAGACCGAACACCAGACGCTTCACAATCAGGAGCATACAGATGACGATTAACGGTCCAAAAATCATGACCGGTTTACTGATGATTTTGCCGCCCAGCGGTTGTGGATCATGACTCATGATCGTCTCCTCCGTCGTGATGGTCGTTTTTGGTGTTGCGACGAACCAGCACGGTTAAGCCCGCCAGCACAGCCAGTGGTAGCATCATGCCTTTATACAGGGTGTGTTGAATATTTTCGGAACGCGCACCGGTAGAAAGATCGTCCAGTTTCGGCAGGTCGAGATTTTCATAAGGCACACCCGTCAGTACCAGAACCTGAGTACCGCCGCCCTCTTTCTCGCCGTACAGATGCGGATAATATTTCGGCACCGTATGCAGGTAAGTGTCGCCAGATTTCAGCGTCTGACGCGGATAGTGGTATTCGCTGCCAGGCTTCAGCGCCAGACGTTTTTTCGCCTCCGCCATCAGCTCTTCACGCGTACCGAAAATCACCGCGCCCGCCGGGCACACTTCTACGCAGCCAGGTAGACCGCCTTTATCGAGACGTTCCACACCTTTCTGGTTGCACAGCTCGCACTTATGCAGCGCACCAAACGGGTTGTTGTAGTCGTACTTCGGCACGTTGTACGGACAGGCGACCATGCAGTAACGGCAGCCGGTGCACACATCTTTGTCGTAATGGACAATGCCGGTTTTCGGATCTTTTTTCAGTGCAGAGACCGGGCACACAGAGACACAGTTCGGATCGACGCAGTGCATACACTGTTTCTTAATGTACGCGTAGCCGTTCTCCTCCTGGTCTTTGTTGACCCCTGTGCCGCTGGTCCACACCTGAATGATGTTATTGGTATACGGCGACAGTTTGTCGTTGTTCGACCAGGTCTGTTCCCCTTGCGGGTTACGTTCAGGGAAATTGATATCCTGACACTTGGTGACGCAAGCCTGGCAGCCTACGCACAAGGTCGAGTCGTACAACATCCCCAGCGATCCCGGAATTGGCGGGCGGTTTTCAGCAGCCGCATGACTGACAGACGGCAGCGCGCCCGTCAGCAATGCCCCGCAGGAGGCTGCTTTAATAAAATTACGTCTGTTCACGGTTATTCTCCCCGTGAGTCAGCGTTATCTTTCTTTTGCTGACGACCCAGTTCACGCACCGCCATCACGCTGACACCGGCAACCAACCCAACCACACCGCCGAGCAAACCAATAGCGCCTGCAGAGACGTTGCCGCCCTCTTTAGCGTTAACATCCGGTTTCTGTGAACGCGGAGTTTGATTTTCGACGTTGGCAAGCTGATGGATGCCTTTATGGAAGCCGATACCTTCTTCGTTACAGCCATAGCACGGGTGACCAATCGCCACCGGCCACACACCGCCAACATCGCAGAATTGCAGCGTTGAGCAGTTGCCGTAAGTTTCTGGCCCTTTACAGCCGAGGTGGTACAGGCACCAGCCTTCGCGGTGGCCTTCATCACCGAACTCTTTGGCAAAACGACCAGCATCGAAGTGCGGGCGACGTTCGCAGTGTTCGTGAATCAGACGGCCATAGGCGAAGGTCGGACGGTTTTTGTCATCCAGTTTCGGCGGTTTGCCGTAAGTGATGATGTGCGCAACGGTCGCGAGGAAGTTGTGCGGGTTCGGCGGGCAGCCCGGAATATTGATAACGGTTTTGCCTGGCAGAACTTCTTGCAGGCTGACTGCGCCAGTTGGGTTAACTCCAGCTGCGGCAACACCGCCCCACGCAGAGCAGGAACCGATAGCGATAATGGCTGCTGCGCCTTCCGCCGCTTTGCGGATGTGATCCACAATCGGCTCACCGGCAACCATGCAATAAATACCGTTATCTTTTAATGGGATGGAACCATCCACCACTAACACATACTGCCCTTTGTACTTCTCGAGAGCGTTATGTTTGTTCTCTTCGACCTGATGACCGAAGGCGGCGGAAAGCACTTCGTGATACTCCAGAGAGATAGTCTCCAGTACGAGGTTTTCTACCGTTGGATGCGTTGCACGAAGCAGAGATTCCGTACAACCGGTGCACTCCTGCGCGCCAATCCAGATAACTGGCGGACGCTGCGGGTTAGTAACCGATTCGGCCATCTCTGCAGCGGCTTTGCTACTTAACCCCATGGTGGCGGCTAATGCTGCACAAAGCTTCATGAAATCACGACGGTTAATGCCGTGAGAATGGATGAGGGTGTTATCTCCAGTCATTTATAGTTATTCCGTTGCGAAGACCTGGCATATATTTTGCCTCAATCGCAAAATCAATAATGCGATCGATGCGCCATTTACCACACATTTATTATGGTTATCGATATCATGATACTGCGGCGGGGCGCTAAAACGAAGGGAAGAAGCATTAGTGTAATTAATTAAAGCAAGATAATACGTATGTTTGATCAATTTTCGAGGCGATAACCGGCCATAAAAAAGCGCAACGTAGAACAGGAATTATTCTCACGAAAGAAATCCATTACCATCTCTTTATCCAGTCCATAGCGGCGCGTCAGAATACCCGCTTCCCAGGCGCTAAGCTGGCGATCTCCGGTCTTTTCGTACATCCGGTGTGAGTAGCCTAATACAAAACCGCGTTTATAATCGGCACAGAATTTTGTCACATTAACCGCACTGTCGGCATGCGTTGCTTTTAATCCCGCCATTAAGCCTTTACCAAAATGGTTATTCATCGTTCACCTCATTCGCTATATATTGTCATATATAGCGATATTTTAGGCAAAGAACGACTTTTGCGCACGCTATTTTTTCATGCTTGTTTAAGACGTAATCCCGTAAGAGATAAACCTATCAGGAGAGATATTTATCAAACCATTTCAGTGTCCTTTGCCAGGCAAGATCGGCGGCAGATTTGTCATAACGGGGCGTGGAATCATTATGGAATCCGTGATTAACCCCCGGATAGATATACGCCTCATAAACCTTATTATTGGCTTTCAACGCCGCCTCGTAAGCAGGCCAGCCCTCGTTGATTCGGGTGTCCAGTTCCGCGAAGTGGAGTAGTAAAGGCGCTTCAATCTTCGCCACATCGGCAGTGGGTGCCTGACGACCATAAAACGGCACCGCGCAGGCCAGTTCCGGATACGCGACAGCCGCCGCGTTCGATACGCCACCGCCATAGCAAAATCCGGTAATACCCACTTTGCCTGTCGCTTGCGGATAGCGTTGCATAAACTCAATTGCGGCAAAGAAATCATTCATCAGTTTGTTGGATCAACCTGCTGTTGCAGCTCACGACCTTTATCATCATTTCCCGGATAACCTCCAACGGAACTTAAGCCGTCAGGTGCCAGGGCGATATACCCCGCCTTCGCCACTCGCCGTGCCACATCTTCGATATACGGATTCAGTCCACGATTCTCATGCACCACCACTACGGCTGGCGTTTTGCCGCTCATCTTTGCGGGCTTCACCAGATAACCCCGCACCTCGCCGTGACCATTTGGCGAAGGATACGTGATGTACTCAGCAACAATTTCCGGGTCGGTAAACTCTACCTGAGTCGCCAGCGCATAATTTGGCTTGAGCAAATCAAACAACGCTAATGCCGTCATCCCGCCTACCGCACTTCGCCGCAAGGTTGAGGAACTCACGTTTCGAGATTTTCCCGTGAGCGTAATAGTCATAGTAATCCAGCAACTCTTGTGGGAAATCTTTGGCGGTTAAACGCGGCATCGTTGCACTCCTCAGTTGGTGTTTTTTTAAGCAAAGCATAAGCACGTGTTTTTGCCCAGTTTTTCGTCACTCTGTGAGCCAGACTACGGGATACGCGCTGGCGAATCGCTAAACTAGAAACATTGTTTCGAAATTGAACGGTGGAAAGGAGAGGTCATGGTCTGGTTAGCGAATCCCGAACGTTACGGGCAGATGCAATACCGCTATTGCGGAAAAAGTGGTTTACGCCTGCCCGCGTTATCGCTCGGTTTATGGCACAATTTCGGTCACGTTAACGCGCTGGAATCACAGCGTGCGATCCTGCGTAAAGCGTTTGATTTGGGCATTACGCACTTTGATTTAGCCAACAATTACGGGCCGCCTCCAGGAAGCGCAGAAGAGAACTTTGGTCGCCTGCTGCGGGAGGATTTTGCCGCTTATCGCGATGAACTGATTATCTCTACCAAGGCTGGCTACGATATGTGGCCCGGCCCTTACGGCTCTGGCGGTTCACGTAAATACCTGCTCGCCAGCCTCGACCAAAGCCTGAAGCGTATGGGGCTTGAGTATGTCGATATCTTTTACTCTCATCGCGTCGATGAAAATACGCCGATGGAAGAAACCGCCTCTGCGCTGGCTCATGCGGTACAAAGCGGTAAGGCGCTGTATGTCGGGATCTCCTCTTACTCGCCAGAGCGGACGCAAAAAATGGTCGAGTTGCTGCGCGAGTGGAAAATTCCGCTGTTAATTCATCAACCTTCGTACAATTTACTGAACCGCTGGGTGGATAAAAGCGGCCTGCTGGATACCCTGCAAAATAACGGCGTGGGCTGTATTGCCTTTACTCCTCTGGCTCAGGGATTGCTGACCGGAAAATATCTCAACGGCATTCCGCAAGATTCACGGATGCATCGTGAAGGGAATAAAGTTCGTGGTCTGACACCGAAAATGCTTACCGAAGCCAACCTCAACAGCCTGCGCTTATTGAATGAAATGGCACAGCAGCGTGGACAATCAATGGCGCAAATGGCGTTAAGCTGGTTGCTGAAAGATGATCGCGTGACGTCGGTATTGATTGGTGCCAGCCGCGCGGAGCAACTAGAGGAGAACGTGCAGGCGCTGAATAATCTGACATTTAGCACCAAGGAGCTGGCGCAGATTGATCAGCATATCGCCGATGGCGAGCTGAATCTGTGGCAGGCGTCTTCCGATAAATGACCTGTTAATAACGGGCGCGCGAACCGCGCCCGAATCAGATCAGTGATTATGACGAGTCAGTCGGTCAAGATAGCCCATCACAAATGCAGAAAGCACAAACGTCAGATGGATAATGACGTACCACATCAGTTTGTTATCCGGGACATTTTTCGCATCCATAAAGACGCGCAGTAAGTGAATGGAAGAAATTGCCACAATCGACGCTGCTACTTTGTTTTTCAGCGACGTTGCGTCCATTTTCCCCAGCCAGTTCAGCTTCTCTTTGTTCTCGGAGATATCCAGCTGTGAGACGAAATTCTCATAACCGGAAAACATCACCATCACCAGCAAACCGCCAACCAGCGTCATATCCACCAGCGACAGCAACACGAGGATCAAATCTGATTCCGCCATCGAGAAGATATTCGGCAGTACGTGAATAATCTCCTGGAAGAACTTCAGCGCCAGGGCAACTAACGCCAGCGAAAGGCCAAAGTACACGGGGGCAAGCAGCCAGCGAGAAGCATACATTGCATTTTCAAGAAAACGTTCCATACATTCCTGTCGTGTAGTTAAAACGGGCAACAGTATATCGCAATTGAGTAAACAGCACGCAACAGCAAATCAACATATACGTTAAACCTTTGTCGCATAATTCTGAGGTTTAGGGATCTTCCTGGTTCCCTTATCAACGCATCGAGAACGTCTACCCTTAAAGGACGTTGAACCTGAAGGGAGAAAAACGATGTCTCATTTAAAAGACCCGACCACGCAGTATTACACTGGTGAATATCCCAAACAGAAACAACCGACGCCAGGCATCCAGGCGAAGATGACACCGGTACCGGATTGCGGCGAGAAAACCTATGTTGGTAGCGATCGCCTGAAAGATCGTAAAGCACTGGTGACAGGGGGCGATTCCGGAATAGGTCGCGCTGCCGCCATCGCTTACGCGCGTGAAGGGGCTGACGTGGCGATCAGTTATCTTCCCGTGGAAGAAGAAGACGCTCAGGATGTGAAAAAGATCATTGAAGAATGCGGACGCAAAGCCGTTCTGCTGCCAGGCGATTTAAGCGATGAGAAATTTGCCCGTTCGCTGGTTCACGAAGCGCACAAGGCGTTAGGCGGGCTGGATATTATGGCGCTGGTCGCCGGGAAACAGGTTGCCATTCCGGATATTGCAGACCTCACCAGCGAACAGTTTCAAAAGACCTTTGCCATTAACGTTTTCGCGCTGTTCTGGCTAACCCAGGAAGCGATCCCCCTGCTACCGAAAGGTGCAAGTATCATCACCACTTCGTCAATCCAGGCATACCAGCCAAGTCCGCATTTACTGGACTATGCGGCTACGAAGGCGGCGATTCTGAACTACAGCCGTGGCTTGGCAAAACAGGTCGCGGAGAAAGGTATTCGGGTGAATATTGTCGCGCCAGGCCCGATCTGGACAGCACTGCAAATTTCCGGCGGACAAACGCAGGATAAGATCCCGCAGTTTGGTCAGCAAACGCCGATGAAACGTGCGGGGCAACCGGCGGAACTGGCCCCTGTATATGTTTATCTGGCAAGTCAGGAGTCGAGCTACGTCACCGCAGAAGTGCACGGCGTGTGCGGCGGCGAGCATTTAGGTTAAAAAAATGCCCGGTTGTGAAAAGCAACCGGGCATCATTGTGAATTCACTCTTACCTGATGTGGCGAAAACGCCTTATCCGCCTACAAACGCATGAAGATTCAACATGTTGCAATAGATTTTGTAGGCCTGATAAGCGTAGCGCATCAGGCATTGAGCACCTAATGCCGGATGCGTCGTGAACGCCTTATCCGGCCTACAAACGCACGAAGATTCAACATGTTGCAATAGATTTTGTAGGCCTGATGAGCGTAGCGCATCAGGCAATTCTACTTTACTTCGCTTTGGCGGTTTCTTCGCCGACCAGACCTATCTTCAGGTAACCCGCCTGATGCAGCGTATCCATTACCTTCATCAACGTCTCGTAATCGACGGTTTTGTCCGCTCGGAAGAAGATGGTGGTGTCTTTCTTGCCTTCGGTTAACGCATTCAACGCCGTAATCATTGTTTCATCGGTGACCGGATCGTTACCGATAAACATCGAGTTGTCTGCCTTCACCGACAGATAAACCGGTTTTTCCGGGCGCGGCTGCGGCGTGCTGGTAGAAGCAGGCAAGTTCACCTTCACATCTACCGTCGCTAACGGTGCCGCCACCATAAAGATAATCAGCAGAACCAACATCACGTCGATAAACGGCGTCACGTTGATATCATGCATTTCGCCGTTATCGTCGAGGTTTTCGTTAAGATGCATTGCCATCGGATATTATCCTGCGCGTAATTTTTGTGCGACACGAACCGGATGCGCAGCGGCGCTGGCTTCCAGATCCAGGTCACGGCTTTGCAGCAACAATACCTGCGCTGCAACATCACCCAGCATCGCTTTAAAGCCGCCAATCTGGCGTGCAAATACGTTATAGATAACGACCGCAGGAATCGCTGCCACGAGGCCGATTGCCGTTGCTAACAGAGCTTCTGCGATACCCGGCGCAACGACTGCCAGGTTAGTGGTCTGCGTTTGCGCGATACCAATAAAGCTGTTCATGATGCCCCAGACCGTACCAAACAGACCAACGAACGGAGAAATCGCGCCGATGGTTGCCAGATAGCCGTTACCGCGGCCCATTTGACGACCCACTGCGGCGACCCGACGCTCCAGACGGAAGCTGGTACGTTCTTTAATACCTTCGTTATCGTCGCTGCCTTCTGACAGTTCCAGCTCATTCTGCGCTTCATTGAGCAAATGCAGGCTTAAGCTTTTGCTACCAAAATCAGCGGCGATATCGTTGGCCTGGTTTAAGGAACGCGCTTCAGCCAGCAGTTGCTGCTCGCGCTTAAGGCGACGCTTCTGATTGAAGAACTCTACGCTCTTACTGAAGAAGATTGCCCAGGTGACTACGGAGGCCAAAATAAGCCCAATCATCACGCACTTAACGACAATATCGGCGTGCTGATACATACCCCAGACGGAAAGGTCCGTCTGCATTAAATTATTACCCACTGTGTATCTCCAGGACGCAAGTCACAAAATCTGCGCATAATAATATCAAAACGACGTCGAATTGATAGTCGTTCTCATTACTATTTGCATACTGCCGTACCTTTGCTTTCTTTTCCTTGCGTTTACGCAGTAAAAAAGTCACCAGCACGCCATTTGCGAAAATTTTCTGCTTTATGCCAATTCTTCAGGATGCGCCCGCGAATATTCATGCTAGTTTAGACATCCAGACGTATAAAAACAGGAATCCCGACATGGCGGACAAAAAGCTTGATACTCAACTGGTGAATGCAGGACGCAGCAAAAAATACACTCTCGGCGCGGTAAATAGCGTGATTCAGCGCGCTTCTTCGCTGGTCTTTGACAGTGTAGAAGCCAAAAAACACGCGACACGTAATCGCGCCAATGGAGAGTTGTTCTATGGACGGCGCGGAACGTTAACCCATTTCTCCTTACAACAAGCGATGTGTGAACTGGAAGGTGGCGCAGGCTGCGTGCTATTTCCCTGCGGGGCGGCAGCGGTTGCTAATTCCATTCTTGCTTTTATCGAACAGGGCGATCATGTGTTGATGACCAACACCGCCTATGAACCGAGTCAGGATTTCTGTAGCAAAATCCTCAGCAAACTGGGCGTAACGACATCATGGTTTGATCCGCTGATTGGTGCCGATATCGTTAAGCATCTGCAGCCAAACACTAAAATCGTGTTTCTGGAATCGCCAGGCTCCATCACCATGGAAGTCCACGACGTTCCGGCGATTGTTGCCGCCGTACGCAGTGTGGTGCCGGATGCCATCATTATGATCGACAACACCTGGGCAGCCGGTGTGCTGTTTAAGGCGCTGGATTTTGGCATCGATGTTTCTATTCAAGCCGCCACCAAATATCTGGTTGGGCATTCAGATGCGATGATTGGCACTGCCGTGTGCAATGCCCGTTGCTGGGAGCAGCTACGGGAAAATGCCTATCTGATGGGCCAGATGGTCGATGCCGATACCGCCTATATAACCAGCCGTGGCCTGCGCACATTAGGTGTGCGTTTGCGTCAACATCATGAAAGCAGTCTGAAAGTGGCTGAATGGCTGGCAGAACATCCGCAAGTTGCGCGAGTTAACCACCCTGCTCTGCCTGGCAGTAAAGGTCACGAATTCTGGAAACGAGACTTTACAGGCAGCAGCGGGCTATTTTCCTTTGTGCTTAAGAAAAAACTCAATAATGAAGAGCTGGCGAACTATCTGGATAACTTCAGTTTATTCAGCATGGCCTACTCGTGGGGCGGGTATGAATCGTTGATCCTGGCAAATCAACCAGAACATATCGCCGCCATTCGCCCACAAGGCGAGATCGATTTTAGCGGGACCTTGATTCGCCTGCATATTGGTCTGGAAGATGTCGACGATCTGATTGCCGATCTGGACGCCGGTTTTGCGCGAATTGTATAACATTGCCACTTTTGGACAATTTTGCAGACATTTTATTGTGAAAAGTCTTAAATTGTTGCGTCCGGGATCAAGGCGTCCCGGACGATTCAGGAGTACAATAGGCAGATAAAGGCTTAAACGCTGTTCCACAGGAAAGTCCATGGCTGTTATTCAAGATATCATCGCTGCGCTCTGGCAACACGACTTTGCCGCGCTGGCGGATCCTCATATTGTTAGCGTTGTTTACTTTGTCATGTTTGCCACGCTGTTTTTAGAAAACGGCCTGCTGCCCGCCTCATTTTTGCCAGGCGACAGCTTGTTGATACTGGCAGGCGCATTGATTGCCCAGGGGGTTATGGATTTTCTGCCTACGATTGCGATTCTGACCGCCGCAGCAAGTCTGGGCTGCTGGCTAAGTTATATTCAGGGGCGCTGGTTAGGGAATACCAAAACGGTGAAAGGCTGGCTGGCACAGCTTCCTGCTAAATATCACCAGCGCGCCACCTGCATGTTTGACCGCCACGGTCTGCTGGCGCTGCTGGCTGGACGTTTTCTTGCATTTGTCCGTACGCTGCTGCCAACCATGGCGGGAATTTCCGGTCTGCCAAACCGCCGCTTCCAGTTTTTCAACTGGTTAAGTGGATTGCTGTGGGTCAGCGTGGTAACCAGTTTTGGCTATGCCTTAAGTATGATTCCGTTCGTTAAACGCCATGAAGATCAGGTAATGACGTTCCTGATGATCCTGCCAATTGCCTTGTTAACCGCTGGCTTGTTAGGCACGCTGTTTGTGGTGATTAAAAAAAAATACTGTAACGCCTGACGATTTTCCCCGTTCCCGGTTGCTGTACCGGGAACGTATTTAATTCCCCTGCATCGCCCGCATTCTTGCCGCATCTTCCCCCGGCGTCACACCGAAGTAACGTTTAAACTCACGGCTAAATTGCGATGCGCTTTCATAGCCGACGCGCATCGCTGCTGCGCTGGCCTTCATGCCGTCATGGATGATCATCATCCGCGCCTTATGCAGACGGTAATTCTTCAAATACTGCAACGGCGAGGTACTGGTGACAGACTTAAAATTATGGTGGAACGCCGATACGCTCATGTTGGCTTCTGCCGCCAGTTGCTCGACGCTCAGGTTTTCGGTGTATTTATTCTCAATCCGTTTCAGCACGCGGCTAATCAGACTGAAGTGAGTCTGGCGACTGACCAGCGCCAGTAACGCGCCGCCGCAAGGTCCGGTCAGCACGTAGTACAGAATTTCGCGGATGATCTGTTTGCCGAGAATACGCGCATCCAGTGGTCGCTCCATCACGTCGAGTAACCGCTCCGCCGCGCATAAAATCTCTTCTGATAACGTGGCGGAGTTAATCCCGCTGGCTGCCATCGACGGCTGGAAATGCTCATCTTCGCCAATGTCCATCAACAGTTCCTGTAACTGCAAAATATCGACATTGAGACGCAACCCTGCCAGCGGCACCTCTGACGTGGCATAGGTTTCGCACTCAAACGGCAACGGCACCGTCAGCAGCAGGTATTCATTGGCATCATAACGAAACACGCGTTCATTGATATAACCGATTTTATGCCCGGAAAAGAGAATTATGATGCCAGGCTCGTACATCACCGGTGTACGTGCGAAAGGCGTCTCGCCATACAACAAACGCACATCGGGCAACAGTTCTGACAAACTATTTTCTTTATTTTTCAGTTTATTAACTTTATCCGCCAGCAAGCGGCAAATCTCTTCACGTTTCATATCGCGTAATTTCTTAGGAATAATGCGGCAATTTGATTGTGCGCAATTTTGTAGCATTTCTCCAGCACTCTGGAGAAATAGGCAAGACATTGGCAGAAATGAGCATTGAGAGCCAGGGCGCTGGCGATCACAATGAAAAACATCAGGCAGATCGTTCTCTGCCCTCATATTGGCCCAGCAAAGGGAGCAAGTAATGAACAACTTTAATCTGCACACCCCAACCCGCATTCTGTTTGGTAAAGGCGCAATCGCTGGTTTACGCGAACAAATTCCTCACGATGCTCGCGTATTGATTACCTACGGCGGCGGCAGCGTGAAAAAAACCGGCGTTCTCGATCAAGTTCTGGATGCCCTGAAAGGCATGGACGTGCTGGAATTTGGCGGTATTGAGCCAAACCCGGCTTATGAAACGCTGATGAACGCCGTGAAACTGGTTCGCGAACAGAAAGTGACTTTCCTGCTGGCGGTTGGCGGCGGTTCTGTACTGGACGGCACCAAATTTATCGCCGCAGCGGCTAACTATCCGGAAAATATCGATCCGTGGCACATTCTGCAAACGGGCGGTAAAGAGATTAAAAGCGCCATCCCGATGGGCTGTGTGCTGACGCTGCCAGCAACCGGTTCAGAATCCAACGCAGGCGCGGTGATCTCCCGTAAAACCACAGGCGACAAGCAGGCGTTCCATTCTGCCCATGTTCAGCCGGTATTTGCCGTGCTCGATCCGGTTTATACCTACACCCTGCCGCCGCGTCAGGTGGCTAACGGCGTAGTGGACGCCTTTGTACACACCGTGGAACAGTATGTTACCAAACCGGTTGATGCCAAAATTCAGGACCGTTTCGCAGAAGGCATTTTGCTGACGCTAATCGAAGATGGTCCGAAAGCCCTGAAAGAGCCAGAAAACTACGATGTGCGCGCCAACGTCATGTGGGCGGCGACTCAGGCGCTGAACGGTTTGATTGGCGCTGGCGTACCGCAGGACTGGGCAACGCATATGCTGGGCCACGAACTGACTGCGATGCACGGTCTGGATCACGCGCAAACACTGGCTATCGTCCTGCCTGCACTGTGGAATGAAAAACGCGATACCAAGCGCGCTAAGCTGCTGCAATATGCTGAACGCGTCTGGAACATCACTGAAGGTTCCGATGATGAGCGTATTGACGCCGCGATTGCCGCAACCCGCAATTTCTTTGAGCAATTAGGCGTGCCGACCCACCTCTCCGACTACGGTCTGGACGGCAGCTCCATCCCGGCTTTGCTGAAAAAACTGGAAGAGCACGGCATGACCCAACTGGGCGAAAATCATGACATTACGTTGGATGTCAGCCGCCGTATATACGAAGCCGCCCGCTAAGCTTTTTACGCCTCAAACTTTCGTTTTCGGGCATTTCGTCCAGACTTAAGTTCACAACACCTCACCGGAGCCTGCTCCGGTGAGTTCATATAAAGGAGGAACGTATGGCTAATCCAACCGTTATTAAGCTACAGGATGGCAATGTCATGCCCCAGCTGGGACTGGGCGTCTGGCAAGCAAGTAATGAGGAAGTAATCACCGCCATTCAAAAAGCGTTAGAAGTGGGTTATCGCTCGATTGATACCGCCGCGGCCTACAAGAACGAAGAAGGTGTCGGCAAAGCCCTGAAAAATGCCTCAGTCAACAGAGAAGAACTGTTCATCACCACTAAGCTGTGGAACGACGACCACAAGCGCCCCCGCGAAGCCCTGCTCGACAGCCTGAAAAAACTCCAGCTTGATTATATCGACCTCTACTTAATGCACTGGCCCGTTCCCGCTATCGACCATTATGTCGAAGCATGGAAAGGCATGATCGAATTGCAAAAAGAGGGATTAATCAAAAGCATCGGCGTGTGCAACTTCCAGATCCATCACCTGCAACGCCTGATTGATGAAACTGGCGTGACGCCTGTGATAAACCAGATCGAACTTCATCCGCTGATGCAACAACGCCAGCTACACGCCTGGAACGCGACACACAAAATCCAGACCGAATCCTGGAGCCCATTAGCGCAAGGAGGGAAAGGCGTTTTCGATCAGAAAGTCATTCGCGATCTGGCAGATAAATACGGCAAAACCCCGGCGCAGATTGTTATCCGCTGGCATCTGGATAGCGGCCTGGTGGTGATCCCGAAATCGGTCACACCTTCACGTATTGCCGAAAACTTTGATGTCTGGGATTTCCGTCTCGACAAAGACGAACTCGGCGAAATTGCAAAACTCGATCAGGGCAAGCGTCTCGGTCCCGATCCTGACCAGTTCGGCGGCTAACATGCAAATTCTCCCGGTGGCGGTAATGTTCCGCTACCGGACTTTTCAGAAATCATTTATTCCCCTCGCGTCCCGCCCGTTGTTACTCTTCCTTGTTCAGGAATGCCAAATATAAGGACATCATCATGCAGAGCCGGAAGCTCTTAAAAGAACAACTCATCTATATCCGGGATAAACGCAACGGAGAGGTGAAAAACAGATGAAAATAATACTTCTGTTTTTAGCAGCCCTGGCAAGTTTTACCGTACACGCACAGCCCCCCTCACAGACCGTAGAACAAACAGTCCGGCATATTTATCAGAACTATAAATCAGATGCCACTGCCCCTTATTTTGGTGAAACCGGAGAGCGGGCGATAACTTCTGCGCGTATTCAACAGGCGCTTACCCTGAACGACAATCTTACGCTGCCGGGCAATATTGGCTGGCTGGATTATGATCCGGTTTGTGATTGTCAGGATTTTGGCGATCTGGTGCTAGAAAGCGTTGCGATAACCCAAACTGACGCCGATCATGCCGATGCCGTTGTGCGCTTTCGTATCTTTAAAGATGATAAAGAAAAGACCACGCAGACACTGAAAATGGTGGCGGAAAATGGTCGTTGGGTCATTGACGATATTGTCAGCAATCATGGCAGCGTCTTACAAGCAGTTAATAGCGAGAATGAAAAAACGCTGGCCGCTTTAGCTTCGTTGCAAAAAGAACAGCCGGAAGCCTTTGTTGCCGAACTCTTTGAACATATTGCTGATTATAGCTGGCCGTGGACGTGGGTGGTTTCCGACTCTTACCGCCAGGCGGTTAATGCCTTCTATAAAACCACCTTCAAGACGGCCAATAATCCCGATGAAGATATGCAAATAGAACGGCAATTTATTTACGACAATCCGATCTGTTTTGGCGAAGAGTCGCTATTTTCACGCGTTGATGAAATTCGAGTCCTGGAGAAAACCGCCGATTCCGCCCGCATTCATGTTCGTTTTACGCTGACCAATGGCAACAACGAAGAGCAAGAACTGGTTTTACAGCGGCGCGAAGGCAAGTGGGAAATCGCTGATTTTATCCGCCCGAACAGCGGCAGCCTACTTAAGCAGATTGAGGCAAAAACTGCCGCCAGATTAAAGCAATGAGCTGAATTAAATAACAATTAGCCGGAACAATAAATAAAAGGGAACACTATATGAAAACGATTTTCACCGTGGGAGCTGTTGTTCTGGCAACCTGCTTGCTCAGTGGCTGCGTCAATGAGCAAAAGGTCAATCAGCTGGCGAGCAATGTGCAAACATTAAATGCCAAAATCGCCCGGCTTGAGCAGGATATGAAAGCACTACGCCCACAAATCTATGCTGCCAAATCCGAAGCTAACAGAGCCAATACGCGTCTTGATGCTCAGGACTATTTTGATTGCCTGCGCTGCTTGCGTATGTACGCAGAATGATAAAAAAATCCCCGGTAGCGTGTCAGTTGCCGGGGATATTTTTTAACGTCCAACCGCCGCTTTAGGCCGTTTCTTCGCACCAGCATTCACCGGACGAGATTGCGTAGACGACGCTTTTTTTGCCGTAGCAGGCGTCTGACGCTGGGTCGCCATCGGCGTATGTTTCGTCAACGCCGGACGGGTATTGCGGTTCTGGCGACGAGCTTCACGCATCTCTTCAATGGTTGGCGCAGGCACTAAGCAATCGCGACGGCTGCCAATCAGATGCTTTTTGCCCATCGCTTCCAGCGCCTGGCGGATTAACGGCCAGTTTGCCGGATCGTGGTAACGCAACAACGCTTTATGCAAACGACGCTGTTTGTCGCCCTTCGGTACGAAGACGTCTTCGCTCTTATAACCAATCTTCGCCAGCGGGTTTTTCCCGGTGTAATACATGGTGGTTGAGTTCGCCAGCGGCGACGGATAGAAGTTCTGCACCTGGTCGAGGCGGAAGCGGTGCTTTTTCAGCCACAGCGCCAGATTCACCATATCTTCATCACGCGTACCGGGGTGCGCGGAGATGAAATAGGGGATCAGATACTGCTCTTTACCTGCCTGTTTTGAGTAAGTATCGAACAGCTCTTTAAAGCGGTCATAGCTGCCCATGCCCGGCTTCATCATCTTCGATAACGGCCCTTCTTCGGTATGTTCCGGGGCAATCTTCAGATAACCGCCGACGTGATGGGTCGCCAGTTCTTTGATATAGCGCGGATCTTCTACGGCTATGTCATAACGCACACCAGAGGCAATCAGGATCTTTTTAATGCCTTTCAGATCACGCGCACGGCGATAGAGGTTGATCGTTGGTTCGTGGTTCGTGTCCATGTGCGGACAAATATCCGGATAAACGCACGACAAACGGCGACAAGTTTGTTCAGCGCGTGGCGATTTGCAGCGCAACATATACATGTTGGCAGTTGGCCCACCAAGATCGGAAATCACGCCCGTAAAACCTGGAACGGTGTCGCGGATCGCTTCGATCTCATTAATGATCGAATCTTCGGAACGGCTCTGAATAATGCGCCCTTCGTGCTCGGTGATAGAACAGAAAGAGCAGCCGCCAAAGCAGCCACGCATAATGTTGACCGAAAAACGGATCATTTCGTAAGCCGGAATACGGGCATTGCCATAGGCCGGATGTGGCACGCGCTTGTATGGCAGCGCAAAAACGCTGTCCATCTCTTCGGTAGAAAGCGGAATAGCAGGCGGGTTGATCCACACATAGCGGTCGCCGTGTTTTTGCATCAATGCGCGGGCACAGCCTGGGTTGGTTTCGTGGTGCAGAATACGCGAAGCATGGGCGTACAGCACTTTATCGCCCTTCACTTTCTCGAAAGAAGGCAGCAACACGTAGGTTTTTTCCCACGGTTTCGGGCGCGGTGGCTGCACGGTTACGGCTTTGGCTTCCTGCTTTTTCGGTGCCACCGGTTTGTTATCCGCGCACGGCAAATCTTCACCATACGGATGCGGGATTGGGTCGATTTTTCCAGGGGTATCAAGACGGGTGGAATCCACGCCGCTCCAGCCAGGCAGCGCCTCTTTCACGATAATCGCGGTATTACGCACATCGCGGATTTCACTAATTGGCTCGCCCATCGCCAGACGATGCGCCACTTCCACCAGCGGACGCTCACCGTTACCAAACATCAGCATGTCGGCTTTCGAATCCACCAGCACGGAACGGCGCACGGTATCGGACCAGTAATCATAATGCGCGGTACGGCGCAGACTAGCCTCAATACCGCCGAGGATCACCGGTACATCTTTCCACGCCTCTTTACAACGCTGGGTATAAACCAGTGTGGCGCGATCCGGGCGCTTACCCGCGACGTTATCCGGCGTGTAGGCATCGTCATGACGTAAACGGCGATCGGCGGTATAACGGTTGATCATCGAATCCATGTTGCCAGCAGTAACACCGAAAAACAGATTCGGTTTACCCAGACGCATAAAGTCGTCTTTGCTGCTCCAGTCCGGCTGGGCGATGATCCCGACGCGAAAGCCCTGCGCTTCCAGCATACGACCGCAAATCGCCATCCCGAAGCTTGGGTGATCGACATACGCGTCGCCAGTAACCAAAATGATGTCGCAGCTATCCCAGCCAAGTTGATCCATCTCTTCACGAGACATCGGCAAAAACGGTGCCGGTCCAAAACAGGCGGCCCAGTACTGCGGCCAGGAGAACAGGTCGCGATCCGGTTGGATCAGGGAGATAGAGCTCATTTTGCTTCCAGAAATGATAAAAAAATAATCAAAGGCCGGGGATTATAAGCCGGAACGAAAGAGAAATCGAAAGGTATTCCATACTCGCCCTCCTCGGGCGAGTATGAAGATTACGGTACCGGATTGACCAACAGTTGCCCAATCGAGCCACGGTCCGCCATTTCCAGCGTCTGACTGTTGAAGTAGAACGGGAAGTGCGCCCAGGAAGGCTGACCGAAATAAACAAGCAGCTCCACTTGTCCGTCAACCCAAACGGTATCTTTCCAGCCTCTGTCTTCCGGGAACGGCATCGCGCCATTCACGTTACGGATCTGGAACATTACGCCTTCAATATGGAACGCTTGCGGCTCGTCCGCGCGTACCGTCCAGCGTTCCCACGTTCCTTGCTGCGCGGTGACATCAATACGGTTGACGTCCCACAGCTGTCCATTAATACCCGGGTCATCACCCAGACTGATATCGCGACTGCGAATTGGCGAACCAGCCATGATTTCAGTTGGCAGCAAGCGCATCGGAAGACTGTCTGTGACCAGCGGCAGAAGGCCGGTTGGGCGCAGCGTTAGCACCAGGGTAGAAACCAGAATACTGGATGGCTCAAAGAAGCCACGAATACGATCAACAATGCTCGCCGCTTCGCCACAGGTGATCGACACTTCATCGCCGTTGCTCATATCCACCAGAATCTCGCGGCGCTCGCCCGGTGCCAGCGAAAGTTGCTTCACCGATACAGGAGCAGGCAGGAATCCCTGATCGCCAGAAATCACATGTAACGGGCGACCATCGTTCATCTGTAGTTGATAGCGACGAGAGTTCGACGCGTTCAGCAGTCGCAAGCGCACCCAGCCACGCGAGACTTCAACGTACGGGCTTTGTACACCGTTAACCAGCAGCGTATCACCAACAAAGCCGCCGCTTCCCGGTTCGTTGTATTCTGGCGTACCAAAGTTATCCAGCCGTTTATCCTGGATAATGACCGGAAAATCATCCACACCATAATGGTTGGGGATAGGCAGCGACTTGCTGACTTCATCTTCCACCAGCCACATTCCGGCAAGGCCGTTATAGACCTGCTGAGCCGTGCGGTTGGGAGTATTGGCGTGATACCACAGAGTAGCTGCGTTCTGGCGAATGGGCAGTACGGGTGCCCAGTCAGCGTTTGGCGACATCATCCGTGCCGGACCGCCCATCAGCGGGCCTGGTACCTGTAGCCCGGCCACCGTCATTGAGACATTTTCTGTCAGGCGGTTGCTGTAAATAAGCTTAACATCGTCGCCCTTCCAGACGCGGATAGTCGGCCCCAGGTAACGACCATTGATTCCCCAGACCGACGCGCGTGTCCCTGGCGTAAATGACCAGTGCGCACGTTGTACAGTCATAAACAGCGGTTGCCCACGGCGAGATTCAAGTAGCGGCGGAACGGGTAGCGGTTGCTGTTGCCCGGCTGCGCTGGCCTTCAGGGGAACAGCGCCTGCACAAAGTGCAATCCCCGATGCCTGAATGAACTGACGCCGACTGAGTGACATATTTGCTCCATGTAAAACTGGCTAAAGTAATACCGTGCAGGAAAGTGTTCCCCGCAAAAATACAGATTGCCGACTTAAACTTTTCCGGCGGCTTCGCGTTCTGCGACTTCTTTATCGAGCTCGGCGATTTTTTGTTCCATTATCGAACGACAATGGGCAGCCAGCTCACGAACCTGATCTTTGCCATACTGACTGACGTCAATTGGCGGCAGCATTTCGACAATCACCAGACCGTTGTGCAGTCGATTAAGATTAATCTTATTCGAAGTTGTAGAGACGCACACGGGAATAATCGGGACGCCCGCCGCAATTGCCGCGTGAAATGCTCCAGTCTTGAACGGTAGCAGGCCGCGACCACGGCTGCGGGTTCCTTCCGGGAACATCCAGATGGAAATACGGCGTTTTTTGAAGTGATTCACTACTTCCGCAATGGTGCCGTGAGCTTTAGTGCGATTGTTTCTGTCGATCAATAAGTTGCCGGTTAACCAGTACAACTGCCCGAAGAAGGGGATCCACAGCAAGCTCTTTTTACCTACCGTCACCGTCGGCGGTTGCACGATGTTCGATGCTGTCACCATGTCATAGTTGTTCTGGTGGTTAGCGATATAGATAGCATTGCCGTAGCTTTCAGCGTCTGTAGGTTTACGGCACTCAACTTTCAGGCCAAACAGCGGCGCAAGACGGCCAAACATATGCCCAAAGGTGGCCACATGTTTCGGGTTACGCGGGCTGAAAAGGCAGTAAATGGAGCCGAATACACAGACTAAGATGCTGTAAATCACGGTAATAATAAGACGAAAGATATATAGCATAACACCCTCTGAAGGTCTGAGAGACTGGCATTGTACGTCACCTGAAATCAGGTTAGGGCATTGTTAAAAGCCGCTCTCTGGAAAAGCGTATTGTTAATCGCAACGCATGAATAAACAACGGTTTCAAGGGAATTTTTATCGTTTCCGGGGGTTGAATACGCTGCCGGATGACGACTTAACGTTTCATCCGGCGTTCCTTGCAAGCGGGAGGAAACAGCGCCCTCCCCGGCATATTACTCTTCGCTATCACCGCTGCTGGCACGGCGAGGAGAGTCGATCTCAACACGATCGATACGCTGCAAACCGCGCATCAACGTACCGCGGCGTCCACGTTCGCCAGTGACTTTCTGTAACTCTTCCGGGCGCAGTTTAATTTTGCGTTTCCCAACATGAATGGTCAGCGTGCTTTGCGGCGGCAGAACGTACAATTGCGCCAGACCATCTTCTCCACGCGCGGCTTCTGCCGATGGAATGTTGATAATCTTGTTGCCTTTGCCCTTCGACAGCTGCGGCAGATCACTTACCGGGAACATCAACATACGGCCTGCCTGAGTGATTGCCAGCAGCATATCGGAAGCATCTTCAATCACCACCGGCGGCATAACATGGGCATTTTCCGGTAAGGTGATCAAAGCCTTACCTGCACGGTTACGCGCCACCAGATCGTTAAAGGTGCAGACGAAACCGTAACCCGCATCGGAAGCCATCAGCAGTTTCTGATCGTCGCTTTCCATCAGCATATGGTCAACGGTCGCCCCAGGCGGCAACGTTAATTTGCCGGTGAGCGGCTCGCCCTGACCACGCGCCGACGGCAGCGTAATCGGGTCAATGGCATAGCTACGACCGGTGGAATCAACAAACACTACCGGTTGGTTGCTCTTACCTTTCACCGCCGCTTTGAAGCTATCACCCGCTTTATAATTCAGGCCCGGCGCGTCGATATCATGGCCTTTAGCGCTGCGTACCCAGCCCATCTGCGACAGCACAATGGTGACAGGTTCAGACGGCAGCATGTCGTGCTCGCTCATCGCTTTCGCTTCTTCGCGTTCCTGCAACGGCGAACGACGATCGTCACCGTAGGCTTGCGCGTCTGCCTGCAGTTCTTTCTTCAGCAGGTTATTCATTTTACGCTCGGAAGCCAAAATGCCCTGCAACTGGTCGCGCTCTTTTTCCAGTTCACTCTGCTCACCGCGAATCTTCATCTCTTCCAGTTTGGCAAGATGACGCAGTTTCAGTTCGAGGATCGCTTCCGCCTGGGTTTCCGTAAGGCCAAACCGCGACATCAGCGCCGGTTTCGGTTCATCTTCATTACGAATGATCTCAATCACTTCGTCGATATTGAGAAACGCCACCAGCAAACCTTCGAGGATATGCAGGCGCTTGAGGACTTTCTCCAGACGATAGTTCAGTCGGCGGCGCACGGTATCGCGGCGGAACACCAGCCATTCGGAGAGGATTTCCAGCAGGTTTTTCACCGCCGGACGACCATCCAGACCGATCATATTAAGGTTAATACGATAGCTCTTTTCCAGATCGGTGGTAGCGAAGAGGTGGTTCATCACCTGATCCATATCCACGCGGTTGGAACGCGGCACAATCACCAGGCGGGTCGGGTTCTCGTGGTCAGATTCATCGCGCAGATCGTCAACCATCGGCAGCTTTTTGTTGCGCATTTGCGCAGCAATTTGCTCCAGTACGCGCGCACCTGAAACCTGATGCGGCAATGCGCTGATAACCACCGCGCCATCTTCTTTCTTCCACACCGCGCGCATACGCACTGAACCACGTCCGTTCTCGTAGATTTTACGGATCTCGGCGCGCGAAGTGATAATTTCCGCTTCAGTCGGATAATCCGGCCCCTGCACGATATCCAGCAGCTGATCGAGCGTGGTTTTCGGCTGGTCGATTAATGCGATTGCCGCCTGAGCCACTTCACGCAGGTTATGCGGTGGAATATCGGTCGCCATGCCGACGGCAATACCGGTGGTGCCGTTAAGCAAAATGTTTGGCAGACGGGCAGGTAGCATTTTCGGCTCCTGCAAAGTGCCGTCGAAGTTTGGCACCCAGTCAGCCGTCCCCTGCCCCAGCTCGCTCAATAGCAGCTCGGAATATTTCGACAACCGGGATTCGGTGTAACGCATTGCCGCGAACGATTTCGGATCGTCCGGCGCGCCCCAGTTCCCCTGACCATCAACCAGCGGATAACGGTAAGAGAACGGTTGCGCCATCAGGACCATCGCTTCATAACAGGCGCTATCGCCGTGCGGATGGTATTTACCCAGTACGTCACCGACGGTACGGGCCGATTTTTTAAATTTGGCGCTGGCATTCAGGCCCAGTTCAGACATCGCATACACAATGCGGCGCTGAACAGGTTTCAGACCATCACCAATAAACGGCAACGCACGGTCCATGATCACGTACATGGAGTAGTTTAAGTAGGCGTTTTCCGTAAATTCATGTAGCGCAAGGCGCTCTGCCATATCGCTCATTAATTCTGATTCCTCAACTTATTCGCCAGCCTTCAAAGGGGCAATATTGCCGGAGATACTACATTATCTGCCGCGTCGAGTCACAGGAGATCAGCGTGAATAGCGCCGCCGGACGTGCTCCGACGGCGATAAAGGCATCAATGTGCCTTGATATACAACTCTTTGCTGTAGACATAATCCTGGGGATTATGCAGCGGAAAACCGCCAACGTAGGGTTTAAGCAGTTTGATTAACGGCTGATAGTAGATAGGAATCAGCGGTGCCTGTTGGTTGATGATCACTTCTGCCTGCTGATACAACGCATTACGCTTTGTCGCATCAGTGATCTGCGTGGCCTGGTTTAGTAAGGCGTCATACTGCGCATTTTTCCAGTGACCGACGTTTTCTTCACTATCGCTTTTGAGCGTGTTCAGGAAGCTGGAAGCATCATTGTACGTCGCATCCCACGACTGCCGAGACAGCATGAAATCACCGGCTCGTCGGGCATCAAGATAGGTTTTCCACTCCATTGTGCGCAGCGTCACCTGTGCACCCAGCCATTTTTTCCATTCGGAAGACAACGCTATCGCGGTCTTTTCATGCAGATCGTACTTGTTGTAGAACAGCTCAAAGCGTAGCGGATGAGAGGCGTCGTATCCCGCCTGTTTCAGCAAGGCTTTTGCCATCGCGACGCGCTCACTCATTGGCTTTTGCAGTTCATCGAACGTCGTCGCGCTAAAGCCTTTTACCTCTGGCGGCGTCAGCGTGGTTGCGGGCGTTCTCAACCCCAGTACCTTTTGCGCAATAAGCTGTCGATCAACCGTAAGATATAGCGCCCGACGCACTCGCACATCGTTAAATGGCGGTTTCTCAAGGTTGAAGTTGTAATATTCGCTGTTCAGACGCGGAATAATTCGTAGCTCGCCAGGCAGTGATTTTTCAATGGCGGGAATTTGCTGCGCCGGAACCCAGGTGAGATCGACCTCTCCCGCGCGATAGCGGTTATAGCCGGTGACCGAATTATCTAGCGCCAGATACTCAACCTGTTGCAATACTGTATGTTGCGCATCGCGGTACTTTGGATTTTTGCGTGCAGTAATCTTTTCGTTAACTACCCACTGATCAAGCACAAAGGCACCGTTGTAAACCATGTTCTCTGGCTTACTCCAGCTATCGCCATGTTTAGCGATGACATGATGAGGAACCGGGAACAGCGTCGGCCAGGCGAGCATCGTCGTGAACCAAGGAACCGGCTGCTCAAGCGTAACTTCAAGAGTACGATCATCCGTCGCTTTGACACCCAGCGATGTAACATCTGCTTTACCCGCAACAATAGCTGCGGCATTGTTAATGTGCGCCTGTGCCAGATAGCCAGCAAAAGGGCTTGCCGTTTTCGGGTCAACCGCGCGCTGCCAGCCGAGGACAAAATCCTCTGCCGTCAGAGGCTGACCGTCGGACCACTGCAAACCGCTACGCAGATGGAAAATATAGCGCTTGCCGCCGTCCAGTATCTCCCAGCGTTCAGCCTGAGCGGGCTGCACCTGGCCTTCACCGTCCATCCATACCAGACCTTCAAACAGATCCAGCACAATCTGCGCGGCAGTATTCTCCTCCACCTTTTGCGGGTCGAGCGTACCTGGGTCGCTATGATTGTTGTAACGAAAGACTTGTTGCGGGGCGAGCGGTGTGTTGGCGGGAACGTCAGCAGCGTAGAGAGGAGCCGCACTTACCAGGCTGACCAGCCATAATAAATTTCGCGTATACATGGTATTCCTTACCGGAGAAATTATAAGCCCAACAACAATACGCCTGTGGCATTGTTCGCTCAAACTTATCGCGAGTGATTTGGCTCACACTCCGGTAAAGAAAAAAGCGAGTTGCCCCCGCTTTTCCATTAATTAACGGATTTCATTCAATAGTTCTGGATGCTTATCCAGAACACGTAAAAGTTTGATTGTGGAAGGATGAGGTTGGGCATTGCCTTTTTCGTAACGCGAAAACGCATTTACACCTCCCCCAAAAATTTCGCTTGCCTCTTTTTGGGTAAGAGAGAGCTTTTTTCGAACCTTCACTATAAATTCAGGTGCCACTGTTTCGGCATTCACCGAAGCCCGAAATGCCTTTACTTGCGCCATGAAAGCATCTGACTCTTCTTTATTCATGATGCTCTCTTCGCAATGGACACAATATAAACCGTGGATACCTTTCAATACTGTTTTTCGTCCACGGAAGGTGTATGGAATATCTTTAATGCCAGAAACCATTTCTCCCTGGTGGCAAACCGGACATTTCATATTACTTCTCCTTAAACGAGACGATCAGTACGTCATGAATTACCGTAATTTTAAGATAAACCTGGCCTGTAACAAGCTAGACTGGCCCCCTGAATCTCCAGACAACCAATATCACTTAAATAAGTGATAGT